>Ga0315913_1000836_pt1 | contig 30509 bp, 24 predicted proteins | sample MpolsnodulesMG_FD_207736 | JGI IMG/M metagenome (GOLD analysis project Ga0315913, IMG submission 207736) | Medicago polymorpha root nodule microbial communities from Los Angeles, California, United States - small nodules | ecosystem: Host-associated > Plants > Roots > Nodule | place: USA...
ATTAAGAGTTTGAAACCGTTTCAAGAATGTTCCAATAACATTTGATTGATCTAACTCTGGTCCATTTTTTTTTTTATCTCTTCCTCTTCATGGTTAATCTTCTCTGATGCATATTAATCACATCTAATGGAATTAAAACACATTCACCTTATAACATGTCAATTCACAAACATAAGTCAAACCATGGGTTATTCTAACTATACAACCACATGTTGCTTTGCTTTGTCAAACATACATCACTAACTCTGATTTTTTTTTACGAAGGTTTAAATCTCGAACCTTGCATATTTTATATATCGTCCATACCAAATGAGCTAAAGACACTCTCTAATACTCTTTAGTAATAGGTTGTAGATTTTAAATGTTTTTTATCCTCACTTTCTAGTTCATAAATTTAAAAGTAGGGATAATACTGAGCTGACATTGTGGTTGATGATATTCGTAACATTACCAACCACAATGTTACAAGTGTATAAAACAACAAAAAAATCTTGTGAAAGGAAAAGAAGAAAGTCACATGTGACATTGTGGTTGATCAATGTCACCGGTCTAATTGAAACAGTGTATCATCATAGAATTCAATTCAATTCAATTCAATTCAATTCAAAGAGAGAGAGAGAGGGAGATCATGGGAGCAATCACCGGTGCAGTGATAGCAGTGGTAGGAGTGATTCTCGGTTGGATCACAATTGAGATCGCATGTAAACCTTGTCTTGAACAAGGTCGTCAAGCCATCGATCGCAACCTCAATCCTGATTATGATCCCGACGACGAAGACAACGCCGTTCGAGCACCTCTCAACCCCGCCCCTACCGCCCCCGTCGCCTCCACCACCGCCGCTAAAACTGTTTCATAAGTGGTATTCACTTTTGTATGATTTTTTTTCTTCCTATTGTGTGTATTATATGTTTGAATTTTGAATTGAGATATCGATGAGTTGTTAATTGATGTAATGTAACTAGCTATCAGTGAGTTGTTAATGGATTCAGATATTCTTCTTCAATTATGAATTTATAATGAAGTTTATTTTTATAAGGTTTTTATTTTTTCTTCTTTGTATTTTGAAATAAAGTTAGTTTCTTGAAATGAAATAGGGTTAGGATAAATTGTGCAAGCACCACCAGCATAATGAAAAATTGAGTTCAATAACTGTATAGTAGAGTGATCAAGATTTAAGCATTGTTGAGGATTTATAGTGAATTTTATTAATCATTACTAGTGGTTAATTTATCAATTTCTTACTTTCTATTGAAATTCAAGCAATGTTGTGTTCTGTAATTGATTGCTCAAGATGTTAAAGGGAACCAAGTTTAAAGAACTGACTGTCAAATGCTAACAATGTTGCCTAGCGGAATTCGAACAAACTGACATTTTCCGCGCTATCTGCAATTGGATAAGCTGGTTTGGTTTGGGTTGCATCTTGAAGTAAGTTGAACAAACTTACTGATGTATATCACTTTAAATTGGTAGAAATGTAGAATATCATATGGCATAAGTTCTGTTGTAGGAAAAATTGCGTTGATCCTGAGTTTCTAAATTCACATGGCATAACTTACCTCTCCCTGTGTTAACTCTGTTAACTATCTTCAATGACTTTGACTTACTTTCCCCTTCATGTGCTTCTAAATTCATAACTCATGTCCAAAGTTGTTTATTTCTCACGTCACTACGCACAATAATATGAAATGTCACACCTTTTCTTCCATTTACTTGATCATTTGTCCCAGCAATTACTGGATTTATTGGCTGCTGTTATGGGATAAGAAATGGGTCTCATATTGCACCAGTTACCAAATTATGGCTGCTTCTGTGTTTTGGGTGTCAATTTGCTAAATGTCATGTTATTACGGTTCTGTTAAACCATCTTTCAGATGCCATTTTTACGGTTGTTTGGTGCTGTCATGTTTTGGGTCTCATATTTGTGAGATGTGTATATCAAGTTTCCTTCAGAACGTTTCAGGTGTTATATTGAATGACATGTAGTTAAACAATATCAAGAGAACTAATTTTGGATACTATCACTTCTGTTGTGCAATTTCGAACCAAATTAAACATGGCGTGTAACTGTGGTAGATGCCTTTTAAGGTTTTAATTGAAACAAATGGAAATAAAACTTGTTTTATTAAATTTGTTAATTATATAAAAAGGGCAAAGGGCAACCCGGTGCACTAAAGCTCCCGCATACGCAAGGTCCGGGAAGGGGTCCCACCATTTTTGGTGTATTGTACGCAGCCTTACCTTATTTTTTTTACACAAGAGACTGTTTCCAGGACTTGAACCCGTGACCTTTCAGTCACATGACAACAACTTTACCAGTTGCGCCAAGGTTACCCCCAAATTTGTTAATTATATGTCATTCTAAAAAAAAAAAATTAATTATATGAACTATGGCAGCATGTAGTTATTGGATAGAAACGATGGCTCCTTTTTACTCAACAATGGATAGTACTGAAACTCCCAGATATTTAATTTTTGAATCAGATTCGTGTAAACTCCTGTTGCTGCCAAGTGCTAGCAGAAAATGAAGGAATAATATTTCGTTATCATGTATCTCAAGTGCCAAAGAGGACCAGGCTTACTTGGTAAATTACTCTTTCATTTGACTACATAAGCAATAGCTTAGAGAAAATATTTTGCTGCTGTACAATACAAAAGCTTGAATTGCTGGATTTCACTCAATTTCATCAATAGGTTTGATCCATTAAAATTCATGAATTTAAAACCAGCTGAGACACCATCATTGAAATATAAAGGTATTTTCGATTTAAATCTCCCTAACAACTTATAAGCTGTTGGTTTCACGGTAGCATTACCTTTTTACTTGTCCCTGGGCATCGCAAGTGAGAAGCTACAATTGTTAGCCTATAAATAAATGTGCAGCAGTGTTGCATAACTGCATAAACAAACACAGACAGTGTACATTCTTCACCACTTCACTTTATGTCTGTTAGGAGTGACTAAATTACGAGGTCAACTTAAAATGAGTTAGAATCCAATCTCACCAGCAGCTAATAGATCCTTCTACAGTGTTATGTACCTTGGCTACATATGTTTTTAATTGTAAAAGTTTAACTTCACCACCGGCGACAAAGATTTTAATCAACAACCTCGCAAATATGGATTATTAAAGGGAGGAAAACTGGATGATTGGCAATGCTATATAGCACCATGTCAATATGTCCTAAGTTCACATCTTCTGAAAAAAGTCTTGAAATATTCTTTTAGTTACTAACTCAAAAGATAATACATGGAAAAACATATATGAACTGGTTTTTCAAATACAATAGTCAATGTCGAATCAATTGCAAATGAAATGAAGACAAAATCAACCTAGCTTTATGGACAACGAAGACAAAAATTTAAAATTTGAACTGAAATATGAAATTATTCAGAATGAATGATAGTATTATTGATCACATTCTGACTGCATAAATTCTACTCTTGCATTCTCATATGTTTTGTTATGTTACGTTGTATTGTTATGCGGAGAATCATAAACACTTAGTAATGTAAACTGATGTAAGAGTGTCAATGAAGATAAAAACTTAACTAGAAAGCACACATGATATAGAAAATTATCATTTTACAGAAATCACAACAACAATCCATTATTAAACCAAATTAAAATCATAACAATACAACTATGTAGTCAAACAAACATGTATTTTATTTAATACAATAACAATAAGTAGAGAGGGTTGATTGCACAAGGTGATTGAAGACCTAAAGTAAACCGTTTACTAATCATGTTCTTCAACTAGTTGTTGTCATACCAAGACTGCTTTTGAAGATAATCAATTATGCTCTTATCCACTTGAAAAGCTTTGGTAAGAACTTCGTCGGAAATAAGCGGATTAGATTTAAACAAGGCATTTGCAACAGTGATAACTCCTGGATTTTGACTGCTAAGTCCAGCAATAGCAACAGCGTTGCCATATCCCACATTCAGTTGAAAATGAATAAGACCAATTGGGAACACAAACACATCACCCTTGTTTAGCACTTTGGTGAAGAGACGATTGTTGTCTTGATTGGATGTGACAAATCCAACATAAAGAGTGCCTTCGAGTACTATAAGGATCTCTGTTCCCCTAGGGTGAATGTGAGGTGGGTTTAAACCCTTAGGCACAAAATCAATGCGAGCCAAAGATATACCAAGTGTGTTAAGTCCGAATAGTTGGTCTACGGTGACTGGAGTCACTTGAGAGCCCAAGGCGTTAGAGGCATTCCCAGCTTCAACATGTTTGAAAAAATCTTCAGCTTTAACAAGTGCAGGGTCTTTACAGAATTTCCCATTCACAAATACTGCAAATTATCAAATCATAGTTTTGTTATATCAAAGAAATTTCAGTGGTATAATTCTTCTAGTCTCGACCTAGCTAAACCAGAAATCACTGAGGACCAAAACAGAAGATTCTATATATACGAGGAGTCGAGGACTAAAACCATAAAAATATATTTACGACTAAAACCAAAACGTCTAATATTTGTAAGGAGCATTTGCATATTTAAGCCTAAAAACTGAGCATTAATTAAGACTTAGAGTTAAGGAATATATACATACCACCATCTTTGGGGTCTTTGATTGCAACACAAAAGTCTTGGAGAGGGCTGGGGTCATAAGCAAAGGCAAGAGAGGATGCCAAAGCCAAGATGCTAACAAGGAAGTATAGAATCTTCATTTTGCAACTCAGTGCTACTCTTTAATATCTTCTTATGTAAATAACCTGTGAGGATTGCGTTTTGTTGCATGTATTGCTTGCTATTTATAAGAGTGAAACATTGAAGTGGTTTGCATTTGATATTTACCGTCATTAGTTTGTTATTAAATAATGAACCATTCTTTAACAACTACATGTGTACTTGATCTCCATACCAAAGTCAAAACCATTTTTAAACTCGTCTTTACCTGTTCTCATAATGGTAATTTTATAATGTTAATGTTTTGGGCTAAATGAAATTAAGATAAGCTTAGAACAACACGATGTGACAGAAGTGATATATGTTTGGATCATTTAATCAATTTGTTTAGGATTCGATCTTCAGCCGGTGCATATGGTAAAATATATGTTATGAGAGATTAATCCCTTAAATGAATTTCAATTATCTCGATTGATTAATCTCAACTTGCTCGCGGAATACGTTTGTTAAAAAAAAAACCAACATAAATTAGACTTTTTCTTAGTTCTTGAGACTTAATTATAAACAATAGTTGGTGGAATATGGAAAATATTCGAGTAATTGGCACAGTCATACCATTACTAAAATACGTTCACACGACAAAAATGAAAGACCATTTCTGATTTACCCTTTCAACAAATAATTAACAAGAGGACTCTGATTTTAATTTAAATTAAGATCAGGTTAGTACTTTGTTAGTTGTGGGCTAAATCAAAATACTATGATCTTGTAATTGTAATTTTATAATTGCAAAGATCTTGTTTAAATCAAAATATGATCAGTTTAGACTTTGTCTTGGTTCTGGAGACTTGATTATAATTGAACTCTCTTTTAAAGTTTAAACATCGTCTAGTAGTTGTGGAATGTGACAATTTCTTGAGTTAATTTGGTCACAATCATGCTGATTAAGAATGTGGGTAGACAAAATAGAAACAAGTAATTACCCAGTCAACAAGTAATTAACTGACGGTCATTACAATCCAAAGGTTCAAATAAAAACACAAACATCTCTTGCTGATTAAGAATCGTAGTAATTTTCATTTAAATATTTTGTTCTAATAAAATAATTGATTTTTCTAAAATGCACTTCATATATATTTTATAGGTCAAAATGAAGAGAAACAGAATTTTAATTTCAATTGCCAACTTCAACTACTGCATATGCATGTGTGTCATCATTGCAAAATATTGATTTTTCTTTTTGTTCATCTTCTTTCTTTTTTCTTCTCTTTTCCTAGGAAAAAAAATATTTGAAGTTCTTTTTTCTTTATGTTTATTGTCAATACATATATATGTGTTAATCTTTCATATTCTAAGATATATTCTCTTAGAATTACTAACTCAGGATATATTGACCTCTAATAGATTTTTAGCATCAAAAAGTAGCGGAGGGACAACTCATGACACTATTATACAACAACAACAACCAAACTTTGTCCTACTTTGTCACATATATTTGGATCCAATTCATTAACCTCTAAATCATTTCTAATGGTTTTTCTTATAGTTTTCCTAGGTCTTCCTCGACCTCTTTTGACCTGACTCTCCTCTATCTGATCTACTTCTCTTACGACAGTGTCTACGTGTATCTACATGTTCAAATCATATAAGCCTATTTTTTTTCCAACTTTTCTATTATAGGTGCTACCCTCACTCTACTATAGGTGCTGCCTCTCTCTCTCTCTCTCTCATGGTGTCATTCCTAATCATATCTTGTCTAGTCTTACCGCTCATCCAGCGCAATATCCTCATCTTCGCTACACTTACTTGATTCTCGTGTTGACTCTTAACCGCTCAACACTCTGTGCCATATAACATTGTCTTTCTGACTAATGTTCGATAGAATTTTCCTTTTAACTTAAATGGTACTTTCTTATCACGCAAAACACCTGGAGCTCTTCTCCATTTTAACTACTCGACTTGAATACGATGAATTACATTTGCATCTATTTCTCTGTTATTTTGTACTGCAGACCATGACACTGTTATCTCTGTCCTAAATTAATTTCGTATGAGGATGAAAAAGTATGAGTTAGTTAACAACATTCTTCTCCATTAATAGTATATGAAAGACAAATTAAAAAAATTAGAAGAAAAGAGAGTATTATATAGGAAAGAGACATTAATATTATTAATTATATTGTAAAATAATTTATAATTTAAGACAATGTTTTTTTTAATAAAGAGGACAATTATTTTTAGAAAGTGGCATAATTTCAAACGTATGAAATAGTTTTCTAAAGAAAACTAAATGCCCAAAATAATTCCCTAGAGTCTCTCTGATATGACTTAGTGTCCCAATGTTTGTGATTGTGGAAGAATTTTTGTTGATTTTTTTCTCGATGACTAAACCAAGTTCTACATTTTTCTCATTGATTGGAACCTGTCTTCAATGTAAAAACAAAACAAGACTAAATTTCCAAATTGATCATTAAAAATCTTTTCTTTTCTGACGCATTATATAAAATCTTCAATATACTTTTAGGTTTTCTGTCAAGACTATTTTTTATATTTATTGTTAAAAAAATAATCTAAAAACAAATAAACAGATGATATGCAGCACATAACTTCTTTTGCATGAAAAAAAAAGATTAACCATTATAAATAAATAAAAACTATTTATTCATTTTATTAGTGATTGAGTAGCGCTGTTTATGTATCATGGTTAATCTTTTCTTCAATAACTTATAACTTAATTTATAAGTTATATGTGATTTCAAGATTTTTTTTTTTAAGCGAAAGAAAATTAAATAAAATGAACAGGAAGTACAAGCTGGGGGGGGGGCATGAACTTAACCCAGAAACCACAAGTACAAACCCAAACAGGTGATACAGCAAATCAATACACAAGTGGTATGAAAAACAACTCTAAACAAAACCACCACGGACAATCCAGCACAACAACGTATGGATGCGAAACCGAATTGCAAAAAAACGCAGAGTGGATGTTCAGAGTATTAAAGTAGGCGTTTTGTGGTTAATCTGTAATTTTGCATGAAATTGCATTACAAGAGACGAAGACTGTGCTGACGTCTTCAGTTATGCAAGACAATTCAAAGCTTATGGCACTGCGGAAGAAAAATGCATTTGGTTCAGCCTTTTGTTCACAATGGTTGTTGTTTTGGTTAAGACAATGGTACTGTAGGGGAAATAGGTAAAAGATGTTCAGTATATGAGAGAGCTTCTTCTGGAATTACGGTCCTTTTTTGGAACAATTTTGATTTTTCAAGAAAATGAAAGGACATTCAAAGGAGGAAAAATATGCTTTACAATTACAACAGTACAGTTGTCGATAAATGAAAAGTTAAATAAAAAAAAGAGGAGGTGGGATCCTTTTTACTGTACATATATGACTGGGAATAAACATTAAGCCTCTCCCATGCCATTTAAAAAAAAGAAAGAAAGAAAAAAAAAGAAACTTTGAAATGTAAAGTGAGGTAAATATACTATGCCAGGTAATTGTATACTTGAGGATTGCTCTTGTCCCTCTCCAGATATTCTCTGTCAATCAGGCTTTCAATCCTTTTCTTCAAATCAGCTGGTTTAATAGGAAATTTGAGCTGTTCACAAAACAAAAGAAAATCCTAAAATCAGTATTTATAGTTTACATCAGAAATTTTCATGCGCAAGCAAGAAAGCATAACGGCTAGAAGGCCAGACAACAGTGAACAGATGCAGCCGCTGTAGAGATTTGGTTGCAGCACAACATATTTTAGAATATTATCAGACATCAGTAGTAACTCGGCAAAGTAGCTTTGCAACAATAATAAATATCACACCATCGGAAGACCAGACAATGCTATTTTGATATGGAAGTGATGGAACTACTTAGGGATCACACAGACTACAATTGCATTAAAGAAACTAAAGGTAGCAATGATGTCACCTGTTGGAAGAGTTCAGTAATAAGAAGAGTGTGACTAAGCACTTTCCTAGTCTTCATTATCCTCACAATAGCAGCATCGACCTGCATATAAACCATGCCACGAGGAAAAGGTTACAGATCATAATCATTAGTAGATGTTCAGTACAAATACATTTTATTCAACCAGTCACTACATAGTACATAGACATTTAAAACTCATTTTGGATACCTAAAAAAATTATTGGATGATATTGATTGTTTATAACAGGATGTCCAACCAAGGCACTCTTGTTGGTTGCAATTACAATAATAATACTTTCCAATTTTGTGTACATAACTTAAAAAAGGAGAATGTTAACCAGTGCCCCCGGGGCATTGGTTAAGCACCAAATAAAATAAGTTTTTATTAAAAAGTAATGTAATTATTACTTAATAAAAAGTGACAGTTTATATTTTCAAGACAGAAAATTCTATTTATAGATTCCTTAACCAATGCCCCCGGGGCACTGGTTAACAAGACCCCTTAAAAAATAGCTCCTTCAAAACAAAAACAAAAAACTTAAAATATGTTGTTCGCGGTCCTTGAAGCAAACATCAAAGGGGGAGGGGGGGTAGTAAAATGAATTTCAATGGACCAAAAATAATTTGCGAGATGAAAACACATCACTTTCAAAAGGGGAACTAACACCAAATTTCAGGAAATTTGGTGGATTATAAACATGTAACACTTAAATATATTTGGGAGATTTAATGATGAAATTAACATATAACAACTTAATGAAATTTCTTGCCAACAATAGTATTTCTAATCCTATTGTCTTGTATGACCACTAATCCATCTTGACATCTCATTTCCAATAACACATCCACTCATTAATTTTATAATTTGACATACTTTGTGAATTAAATCTAATCGGTATAAGACTGATAATTCATTAAAAAGTTACGAGTATAATCCCCATGCTAAGTAGGTTCTTTTGAATTTGAAGGTGCATTCTTGTGTACACTAGTCTTCTGAAGTCTAAACTAGAAGGAAGCTTTTAAGAAAAGAAAAATGACCTGATATTGACGATCTTGGAAAACTCTTTCTGTGGTGTTTGTATTCTCTTCTACTGTCTCCTTCAACTGAATTGCATTCACCTGCACTCCACAATGCCGAAATGAGTTTGAAAAAGAACCTCAGTCATAATTTTAGAGTAACCCACTACAAACACTAATCACTGTGAAGTGCTAAACTATGGTAATCACAATTAAAACTTAAATGAAAGTTTGAAATCAGTTAATCTAGTCCCTTTAGTAGTAAGAAATGGGTATTGTACCTTTATACGGTAAAGAGGGGCGGTAAATGTGTCATTAAAAACAAACGAGTCATAATCTTCCACATCTCTACTCTTTGGCATCTGTTGCATGTTCAACAAACGGAATCAACATCAAGAAATTGAAGGAGACTGTGTTAAAAACAAATTCTATGAACTGATTAATTCTAAAAAACGGATACAAACAAACCTTTTGTAGAACACGAACTTTTCCACATGCAAGTGATTGCAAAGTCCTTCTCAGTTCCTTGTCTTCGATACCAGTAGAATCCTTGATATCTTGAAAACTTAGTTTCTCAGCATCATTGAATTGCATCAAAACAACAGTCTAGAGCAAAGCCAGATATGCAGAATTAATTCCAGAAAAATGTGTGCAATACAAAGATAAACAAATGAAACTATAATAATAATAATAATAATAAGAATAATGGCTTTTGAAAGGCAAACCTGAAATAGGGAGACAGCCAACTCCTTTTTCCCTCTGGGAAAATCTGCCTTTAGGACACAGTGACCTAAAGAATTTTGCCACATGAGACGCCTTCCACTGTATTTACTCAGATAGAACTCTTTAAAAATATCCTGAAGAAGAAATAAAGGAAAGGACAATGTCAAGGAAGTCACTTGAAGTATCAAGGATTTCAATTACAAACAGTTAAAAGATCATTCATTTATGGCTTGTGCTTAACCTGGTAAACATTCAATTCATGAGGAAGTCTGACATCCATGGGTGGATATGTTGGCCAGTACCTGCACTCATCAAAGAATTATTGTAAGACTCCGTTTACATTACTGATGCCAATAGATAAGAAAAGGGAAACAAATAGCTTACCCTGTTGTCAAGACATGAACGCTCATTTCAATGCCTGATGGGAGTTTTGTTCTCGCCTGGGAAGACTGTCTGAAGGATTCGTTAATTTCTTTTGATAATTCGATGTCCTGCATCAAAATGATTTTAAACATAATTATAAAAAACTATGAATAAAAGTTTTAGTAATTTATGAAGTTTGTTAGATTATTGTCATTATAATATTACAATATTAGAGAAAAGAATGTAATTTTGATGAGTCTTCCCAACTATGTGGTGGTACCAATAGAGTACCAAGCAACCACTGAGGGTACGAACAAAATACAAGCACAGCAGACTAATGTCCAACCTTCTAGGTTCTTGAGTATTAGACTCTCTCCCAAACTCTATTTTTGAAACTCTAATAATTGTCCTCGATTACACCACCTTTAGTATCTATATACAATATAGTAATTTCCAACCTTCTAAGTACTTGAAACCTAGATTCCCTCCCAAACACTATTCCTGAAACTCTCATAATTGTCCTCTATTACTTCATCCTTAGTATATATACAGTGTTGTGTCCCACCTTTCTAACTGAATCCATAAACAAACTGATCCCAGCTAACTAATTGGGTGGGGTTACTTCAATTGTTATTCATAAAGTAGTTATACAAGAGTATGAAACCCAAGCAAATGATATACAAACTTTAATCCAAGAAAATACCAAATTCCTACGTGTTCACCATCGTCAAAATACAAGTGATAGGTCATTTGATGGCTGTCGGGTAAATCAATTTCATAGTTGATGCATAAAGATGCTATGTCATAGATTTTAAAACACATACAGAACAGAAGTCTACACTGGGGGAAGAGTAATTTTCCTTCTTTAAAAGCATGTCCAATATTGTTTATCGCCTCTTTATATAAATGCAAATAAATTGTATAGCAAGAACATTTTATATGGCTGAAAAACTTCATTATTCCAAGTTCAACCTCACAGCTGAATCTTAAATGTGACCGAAGGCCATAAAATATAATCTCTAACCAGGTTAGAATTCCCAAAGAAAAAGGCATGGGAAAAAACTGAGGTTGGTATAGATGATTTCAATCCAGTGCATGCCAACCAGAAGCTGAATGAAATGCCTCAAAAGTTATAAACTGATCCAAAGATATGTATACCTTAAACATTCCTTCCAGCTTGTTTGTAAACTGGCTACCACACTCGGTCTTCAACTGCATCGATGAAAGGAAATTGCCATGTTAGTAAAAACTTGCTGAGGAACCATATATTTATTTAAGATGTTAAATGGAAAAATGAGCCTTTACCTTGGAGATCATGGATTTCTCCGCGTCAATCGAAGCACTTTTTCCTAACAGTAATCTTTTAGCAAGATCTTTCTTATAAAATGCCTCAAACACATCCTTGCCCTTTACAAAAAAACGTCAAGTAATCTTGCCATTATCAGTATGGATGAAAAAAATAAGTAGAAATGCATGATATCACCACAAACATGAATGAATAATACAGAAAACAAGATGTAATTGGTTAGCTGATCCACAATGAAACATTGTGCTTACCTGAATGAACCTGAATAAAACCAGGACTTTATCAAGTGTGCCCTCTAATTCTTCTTCTGAAGTACCCTTATTACCCGCACGAAGTTTATCATCCAAAAACTTGGCAATCAACTCTGCAGGTCGGTTCTGCCATGTAAAAAAAAAAGATAACAGTCAGTTGACTGCAAATCACACACATAATAAAACACACATGAAGGTAAAAAATAAGACCCAAGTTGCTGACCAAGAAGCACAAGTTAGACATTTCACAAGCTCTCTCTCATAGACAAAAAAGTAGTAATGCTCAATTATCAACCACTGGCAGATATATAATAACAAGAATCGAATTGATTGAAAAACCAAAAGTACGCAAGAAAATAAGTTGTTTTTATTGGATATTCTGTAATATTCTTCGACAGCCTGACCTGCCATTTTAGTAGGGTTGTGAGAATTCGAAAAATGACATATAGGGTTAATGTGTTGGAAGAAAGGATGGAAATACAAGAGTTCAACAAAGAGGACATGCATTGGACATTTTACAGGATGATGCCTGACATGCAGCAGCACAGAAACTTGATGTGTTAGGTTCTTTTGTTTTTTTTTTAAGGATTGATGTGTTGGGTACATATTAAGTTGTTTGACTTCAATATGCCAATATCTTGCTGTTGGAAATTCCGCCTTAATTGCGGTCCGCCCCTAGACGCCTAAATTGCGACCTTTGGTTGGCCTTAATTGCAGCCTCCAACACCTTCATTGTGTCGGCTTTGAGGGGGTGGATTTAGTCCTACATCGGATAGATAGAACTCTTGAGAAGAGTTTATAAAGAGGAGGCACTCCTCACCTTACAAGCCGGTTTTGTAAGGATGAGTTAGGCCCCAAATTTCAACACTTGCTGTTTGCAATGTTTGATTATCTAAAAAGTATAGTTGTCATCAGCGGTATTTTATAACGAGTCGTAGTATTCATAGAACATTTTAGGGTTAAATAAGTTTTTGGTCCCTATAAATATAGTCAATTTTGACTATAGTCCTCATAAAATAATGGACATGTTTTGGTCCCTATAAAAAAATTCAGCACGTAGTTTTAGTCCCTGTTAAATTAAAATTTGTTTAACTATGCTTAAATTTTAAATTTTTGAATGATTTTTTTTAGACTTGTTTATAACATTATAAAAAGTTCATCCACAAAAAATAAGGTCCGAATTTTATTTTCAGGTCCAAATTTTCACTACTTCAATTTTGAAATTTTGACGTTTAAAAAAATTCATATTTAATTCATTACATGTTAAAAAATTCTAATTTTTATAAAAGAATTTCTTATTTCTTAACATGTCTGTAAAAAAAATCATTCAAAAATTTAAAATTTTAAGCATAATTAAACAAATTTTAATTTAACTGGGACTAAAACTACATGCTGAAATTTTTTATAGGGACCAAAACATGTCACTTTTTTTCATGAGGAGTAAAAACGAAATTCACTATATTTATAGGGACCAAAAACTTATTTAACCCAACATTTTAATTTAAGATTTGAATGTAGGCTTTCCCATTCTCCAGTCTACATGTGGCAAACTAAGGTTTCTTTTTTGGCACCGAGTTCATTGATTAATCTATAAGACAATGAAAATCAGATACGAGGGAGGGGGGAAGGCTGTGTTGTAGACAAGGTACCAGATGAGTTGACCCAAAACATATTGGCTGGAGTTTTCAATCTTAAGATATTACTAAAATTTCTCTATGGAAACCGATCAACAGATATAGCAAAACCACAGCAAAATGGTGAGTACCTGACGGAGATTGATAAGATGCTCAAATGCGTCTTTAATGGTGTTACTGAATGCTTCATTCTTAGCAAAGCTTTCTTCCCATGTTGTGTCAAGAGCAGCCTTAAATTCAAGAAGGGATTGAACCATGTCTTTATCTTTCTCCTCATCCATAACAATGCCCTGTCCAGTTCTCCTGATGTATGAGCTAATGGCCTGCCTCAATGACTCAAGGGCATTGACCCTAGAAAAGAGCAAGTGCATTCTTTGAAGGTCTTCAATACGATTTCCATCCATAAGCATAGAGAAACCCTATAACATGAAATAAAATTGAAGCAACAAGGGAAATTTTAGAGAAAAGGAATCACTAGAGGATAGCCAAGAAGTTAGTAGTGAGCAAAACCTTATCAAGAATGGCAGGTATATGACGTTCAAGAAGTTGTTTTTCTGTTGTTGTTATTAATGGCTTCTTAGTACTTGCATCCAAGTAGATCAAACATCTTTCATGTTCCTCTTGCAATCTTGTCTGCAAAAATGAGTACCCAAAAACATCTCTACAGTAAGTATACAATGTGGGACAATGGAAGGATTGAATATAAAAAAGGGATAATATTTGAGGTCAGAATATCAGATAAAATTCTCATATGGCATGCATGATCCATCTGTCAAACAATCATAAAAATAACTTAAGTTAAGAAGATAACTGTTAGGAACCCGAGAAATTGAAATGTAAGGACAGAATCAGAAGAATAGAATGTACTACTGAAAACTGAAAGAAACTGCCGGGTTTCTCCTCCAGAGGATCTCTCCTTTCACATACAACTATAAATGTAAGAAATGCCTGCATGGCTTCATTTGTTCCTATTTCGCCAATTTATACATGATAACCCTTCTACCTACGTACCCTAACTATTTTAACCAATTGACTGCTACTCTAACTGTCCATCTTCTCTATGTCGACAATAATACAAGGGGATAAAGAAAAGTAAGCACCTCCACATGCTTCAAGTAATCTGGAACATCTGATTGCTGCATGTATTTCACACCTTCAGCGGCATAAAATTCAGATGTACATTCAAGGAATGGCTTCTCAAAGCTTTCTGCATAAATACCCAGAGCAGTGAACATCTTTAAAAGATGGTTGAGAAGAGTTCTATCCACTGCTTCACCTAATCTGGACAATAAGACAAAAGTACAAATTGTAAGGTAAGCTACATCACAAGTTGATGAAATTGAAGACTTTATTCAAACTAATATGAAAATCAACCAGCTAAAATTCATATATTAAGAAAGAATTTAATGTCCAAAATCGTAAATGATGATCTGAGACAAAAGTATCTAAGTTCCTGGCATGAAGGTGTCAACCATTGAAAAAGACCTCTGTTGGGATAGACTCATTCCAATAACAGGAAGACTGGTGCCCCTAACTCCATGGATCCTTAGATTTAGACCATTCAAGCCAATTATGTTCACTAAATTATCCATTGTACCCCCACCCACTAACAACAGCTTCAATGCCAATATATTCTACAAGTTAACAGCAGTAAACCTACAAGCATATACATCCTTGGATTTACACCTTTCAAGTCAATATTGTTAACTAGATCATGCTTTATACAAGACCCACTGACAACAGCTCTAATACCAATATATTTTTCACCGGTAAAATTACAAGCATCTCGTAAAAAAATCTTAGGGGAGTTAAGAAGATTAGTTAGAATTAAAATAAGGATTTAATTGACTAATTAAGATCAGAATAAAATTCTAGTTTTTCATTGCTTATTTTTCTCCTTTGTATCTTCCTAAGTTGTAGACAGATCAGTTGGTGTTTCCTAAACAACTTTGCCCTTACATTTTAGCATTGTATGACTCCATAAGAATATTAAGAAAAAACTATAATCCCTCCTATGAATATTATATATCCAGTTATCATTGACACTCAGAGCATGCTCATTCATCAGTTTGATAACTGATATTCACTTAGACCAGGATAGGTACGGGAAAACAAACTATCCTCGTGAGGTTAGTTAAAAGTACAAGTTGTCGGCACATATCTGTTTCCAAACATTTGGATTTACCAATATAAATTCCAAAACTAAATGAGGAAATTAAATTGCAGTAAGAATACAAGGCCTTATATTATGCAAAAGATGTCAATAAAAACCAAAAGTTTATATACTCAACATACGAAAAACTGCAAAAGATTAAAAAAAGAAATAAACATAAGTTGAATTACCCAATGCACTGTGGTCAGAAGCTCAGTTGAACAGATTACATAGGTTATACACATTGTTGTTCAACATAGGTTACTACACATTGTTGGTCCGTACAATAAACCAATAACTGCATACTAATTGACAAAATTCATGTACCAAAAAAAAATTAAGATAAAATATGGAGCTTCACACCAAGAAAACAATAGTATAAAAAACAAATAAAAAAATTGCAAGGAGTAAGTTGGAATGATGTGTTTTGCGTGTTGTGAATAATAAATAATACTCCCTCCATTTTAAAATGAGTGTCGTTTTCGCCAAAAAAATTGTTTTAAAATGAATGTCACTTGCGCTTTTCAATGTAGAATTATTTACTTCCAACTGTACCCTCGAATTAATTGAGTGTACATTACTTCCAAAGCATTACACCAATAGTAAATAAGGCTAGATTAGTAAAATTGTCATGTCTTTTGACATCATTATTTCATTTTTTAATTTGTGTGTACAAACCTTAAACAACGCTCATTTGAAAACAGAGGGAGTAAATGACAAACAATATTAAGTCTCAAAGGTTCAGAATAGAGAGAGAGGGGGGAGAAATATTTCTGATGAAAACGGAATTCTTGTATGGACTCTGTAACTCTATTACAATCAATTTCTTACATAGTGATTCTGACATAACAAGTAAAACTGGCAGTTACTGTCATAACCGAATTTTTATGATCATATGCCTCCACACAAGCTCAACGTGGGTGAGAAACCATATGAAGCTCAAGCACACTGAGCTTACCCAGAAGTATTAAGAAATCTGGAAGTGGGTAGAAACTTCTTCAGCAATCTGTGCGCGAATGTGTAGAACAGTGAGTTGTCAATTAAGCACATTCACTAACAAAGAAAAGGTCTGGTATATGCTTAGTGCATACATGTAGAACTGGATAGTGCATTGTGAGCCAAGGCAGCTGCACTGTGGTTATCACAAAAATATAGAAGTAAAGAACAGAACTCCAGGTTCTGCACTCTGCCTCTGTGCTAGAACACGCCACTAACATTTTCTTGCTTGACTGCCAAGAGGTAAGGTTTGGACAAAAATTAACTGCCGGTAAGGCCTGTTTAAAGGTCCCACAAGTTAGTAAGAGAGATGGATGAAAAAGATGTTGCGGAATACCAGATTTGGATGGGATGGATACGTAAGAATGGTTGAGAGGATGCTTTGCACTGAGTGTGAGGAATGGACATTAGACTATTATGAATCTTCGTGTAGGACTGAGTCACAGGCCAAGACTCGGAAGACTCCTTGAAATCTATAGGGAAAGTAAGAAGTATATCATCCTTGAACGGGCCCCCCTCCTAGACTAACACGGATTTTTTTTTTTATTCTAAATAATTCTTGATTATTCTTTCCAATTGAAGTCTGCCTTTTAACAGGTTACATATAAGAAAGGGATCCTAATTGATAAGATCATAACTAGCAATTACTTCCAATTATGTCATCTGATAAAGATTGTATGCAACAGAATTTTATCTAAACAGAAATTATAAATAATTCAAATTTTGAAAAAGATGGAGTATACAAATCAGCAAATCCTAACTAAAAGTATAAAATAATCCTAATCAGTAAGTAAGTCAGCCTTCACTGATGCCATCTTCTCCCTCTGGTGCTAAATCCCACACCATAGACATGGTGAGATGCTTTGGGGGACCACGGGATTTTGAAAGGACGTCTCTAGGACAGTAGGTGTATAAGATGCTGCATTTGAAGGAAACAGCTCTTCGTAAGGGAATCTATTCTCATCGGAAATTAGATGCCTTGAATAAACATCTATGAAGCTCGGACACAGACATGGACACCGACAATAATTTGAGAAAATTATATAATTCAGTGTATTCATAGGTGTCGGTGTCCTGTCGGACAATGATGCGTGTCCGACACAGGGCACACCTAATATGAGGAGTGTCCGTGCTTCCTAAACATGCCACGATTAGGAGACACTTGTAGTATGTAGTCTTTATGAGAGACAAAATAACCCACCATAATGCATTCATGGGAGCAGAAGTCTAGTTTGTGAGTGTTGTATGGTCTTATGAGTAGAAAACAGGCACATCAAACACCTGAAGAAGGGATGAAGGTGATCTATGTAATTTACCAACACAACAAGCAGAAGAGAATTCAGTAACATCTTCTTTTGAAAACGGTATATCACATTTCTGAAAGATAATGTGTTTGGAATGTCCAAACCTGAGATACCATGTGAGAAACTAGGATCAACATATTTAAGTACATAGTCAGTAGAAGTAGTGTTTCCAATAGGAAAAACAGAAGAAACCGAATTTGATAGTGGTAGAGGCTGACACTGAAGGCTTGGAAACTCATACAAGATAACATCTAAACTTCATTTGAAGCCTAAGATAGAAGATTTCACAAGATAATGGTTAGGATGAAACTCAAAGTACACAGCATTATCTTTTGTAAATTTACTGAGATTAATATGATTTTTTTTTGTAATGGAGGGGGCATGAAATAAATTATGAAGAACTGGAGACATTAGGATTAAGAGTGTGCTCGGGTAACATCTTCATTAAGCGCCTACTGAGTAAGAGTTTGTCATATCATATGCATAAAGCTATTTCTATAATAAAAGGTGGAATGTAGTTAAACTGTTTTCGTGTAAGTTGTAAGCCATTTTCATAAGCTACCAATGTTTGGTTTTTTTCATAAATAATTTTTCTCTCTTGATTTCTAACCATTGCCCTTAGGGCACTAATTAGCAAGACCCGCATGCATATAGACATATAGACACAAATAAATAAATATTGCCGTTACATACAAATATATGTGCAGCAATAACCAAGTCTTTTCCAAAATTGTGGGGTCGGCTACATGGATCATTATATACCATTAAGTCCTGCCATGTATTAATCTTCTCCATACATGTTCAAAACGCATGTTCTCTACATCAGGTACTGGCAATTATCCTTTAAACTTGAGTGGTATTTTTCTATCACATGACACCTGAAACATTCTTCCATTTCACCCACCTTGAATTATATGGAAGACACCTCTATTTATCTTCGTGTCACTTTGAATGTTAGACCTAGGGTACTTTAAATCTGAGACTTCTGATATTGTATGTTTGCTAATTTCATCTATACATTATAATTTGTTTTTCTCTTGCTAAACTTGGAATCCGTACACTCTTTTTACTTCTACTTGGGCAAAACCCGTGTGTTCTCAAGGCTGTGTCATTTCTGACTTGTCATCTTTCTCTTCTCAACTCTTCAACTAAGACTATGTCATCTATAAAAAGGATGTACCATGGAAATATAAGTTGAGAGCATTAAAAAAGTTAATATTGACCATGTGATTGTACTGTCAAGATTACCTCATTTCACATTCCTACTTGGTTGATACCCTTCGAATTAATACATGTGTGGAGGTACAAGGATAAACATAGAAAGTGGTGAGTGGACTGGTGACATTTCCAAATAAAGTGTCTTGGAGATTTTTCTCAACACGTTTCAGATTTTAACTATTCTTTAACTTTTTTATACTTTAGGGGTTACTTCTCTAAATAATAAAATGATTTTTTTATGAGTCATACACTTCAAGTGTCAAGCCACATGACTGTCAGTAAAATGATCAAACGGACACTTAGTACGGGGCATCTAACACGTCACACCAGTGTCACTGTCGAACACATGTCTCCATGTTTCAAAGATCATAACAGCAAAAATCCCATTTTAACCCCCTCTAGACCTCTACAATCCTGAAATTCATGTATAATAAGGTATTATCCCTTGCTTATGGAAATAAAAAGCAAAAGTGGCCACCCTGGATCATTCTGCTAACATAAAAACTAAATGACCACTCCCATGGAACTGTATAGCCATTACACAAACATAAGTCTGAGTAATATTTTTCCTGGTGAACAAATAAATAAGAGTTTCACCCTTAGTTCAAAACAACTTACAGTTCTAACTGAAAAGATATAAAATATAAAGGAAGGGGGTTTGTGCTTAGCTCTAACTCTAAAAAGAAAACAAATCAGTAATTTTATTTTACATTGGAGAATGATGCTATCGTGGTCAATGATATCATTATTAGCAAGTATATTTTGCATGTGTGCATCGCATATATAAAAAAAAATAAAAAATAATAATCTGAAAAGGAGTTTGGGCAGAAACATAAAAACCAAGATAAAATCAATAAGTGCCACACACACTCTCCCAACCCACCAACGATCCATACATACATGAATTGAAGTATGGAACATTCGATTAATAATATATGCATATATATATATATATATATATATATATATATATATATATATATATAAAGGTCTACCAGTCATTTTCAAAATCAAAAGTGAGATCACGAAGATCGGTATACCTTTCACTGTCAATCATTCGTAAAAGACCAGTAACAGTTTTGTGTTGAACTTCAGGAGACAGTGAAAGATGTTTCCGGAAAATTTGAAGGCCCATGTCCCATATCGACCGTATATTTGGTGATTGTTTCACATATGTCCTATCCAGAAACAAGGCTATACCACGAATCATCAACATTTGGTCACAGAGATCCTGCCAACATCTCTCGACTAGAGATAGAAATACAATCAAATCCGGGCTTTGTCCAACCAAAGACTGCAGTGCTGCAGATATGTGTACTTCACACTCCTTTTCAATTCGTTGATAAAGATTCCCACCCATTTTATGAATGCAAAGATCATTGACGGCCTGTGGAGATTATGAGTTTACCATGAAATTCCCATAAATCAATTCACGATAAATATTAACAAGGCTAAATAAACCACATTATTACCAAAATCATAAGAATAAGAATTAGAAAAATTCAATGATTACCTGATAAAGCTTCTCCAAGTCGCAGGAGTCGGGTTGCTTCAAAAATATAGCACATATAGCAGACTTTAAAATTGCCCATGTCTTGTCTTCAAAATTACTGGGCACTGTTGGGTTGCCTACAAAATGAAAACAGGAAAGTTCAAAACAAAAAAAACGAATTTAGTAGCCATTTTATTCATAAGAAGAAGAAAAATTGATTTGATTTATGATACTGCAGCGTGAATGGATTTTCAAAACAACACAGGAACGAGAAATAAATTCCATTTCCAAAACAGTAAAATAAACTCACTTTACTACCATACTCTATGGGCAAACAAACTCAACATAATCACACGAAAGGCATGAGATATTCAAAGGTTCAGTCAGGTACAGATTCTAGATAAAAGTAATGAAATAAAAACATCTCAAAATTAAATCCCGTACAATAAGAGCTTAATATCAGCTCAACCTACAATCACATTTATAGAAATGCAACCAATATACAACCTACAATATATCAGACAAAACTGACCATAGATATCAACACTGAATTCACTTCGTAATTCAAAAATCATCATCATAACATACCTAGCTTTACCCAATCACAGTACTACTCATTCAGCAGGATCTAACAAACATAATCATCCTCTAGAAAAATAAAAAATGGAACTGACAATAGATATCAACACCGAAATCATTTCTTAAATCAAATTCTTATCAAAATATACCTAGCTTTACACAATCACAACCTTCACACAAGTCTACTCATTCAGCAGCATCTAAAAACCAGAACCATTCTCTAGAAAAATAAAAAAACGGAACCGACAATAGATATCAACACCTAACTCACTTCATATTTCAAAATTCAAATTATCATCAAAACAATAACAACCTTTGCACAACTCTAGTCATTCAGCATCATCTAAAAAACAAAATCAACTTCTAAAAAGATAAAAAATGGAAAAATAAAATAAAACACGCAATCTCTAATTCAATAACTCTTTCTAGCTACACTAAGTCTTCAAAACTAAAACCCTCGCTGATAGATCTCATTTCCACACTCTAAAATCCTACAACTACTCTAAAAAGTGAAAAATCAAATCAATCAATTTATGAACAAATTAGTAATTGAAAACCGCAATTAAAGCTTAATTACATCAGCTAAACAGAAATGAAAAATCGAAAATCTTACAGGCACTAAAACGAGTGAAGAATCTAATTAAGCAGATTATGAACAAACTAGCAATCCAAAACCGCAATTAAAGCTTAATTACATCAAATAGAATAAAAAAAATTAATTAATTAACGGAAAGAATTAAGCGAAAAATGAAAAAACCCTGAAAATTGAAGAACGCGAGAGAGAGAGAGAGAGTGAGAAATGACCTTTGTGGAGCTTGATGAGAAGCTTCTTAGCAGGTTGAGGAGGAGTAGCTTTCTTGCGAGCGAGATTAGCAGCCATATTAGAGGCGGCGCCGCCGCGAGGAAGGTCGGTAGGTTTGAGATCGTCGTCCATGGAAGAGTCGAAAACGACGTCGTCGAAGGTTGAAGAAGATTTAGCTTTTTTCATAGAGGTTGAAGGAGAAGATGAAGATGAAGTAGCGCCGCTAGAACGTTTTGTAGGGAGAGACATGAAATGAATGAAACTCCACTCACGAACTCTCTATCTCTCTCTCATTCAACATACCATTGTATTTTCGTTCTCTCTCTCTCTGTGAGTAACCAAACAAAAGCTCAGATCGAGCGTTTGGATGATGGTATATTGGTAAAAACAATAAATGTTAGCAATAGACCTTCTAACACACACTTCTCAACTGATTGGTTAATATTCACATTGGGATCCACCCACATGATTTGGTGGAACCCATGTGAATTTTAACCAATCAAAGATAGTGTGTTAAAAAGTGTGTGTTAGAACGTGTGTTGCTAGCATTCCTCATGCGGTATATTGGTTTTTTTTTTTAATCTCATTAATTTTTATTTCAAATTAATGACAAATTCTCCATAAATATTTCCTGAAATTGAGATAGAAGAGAATCGCCGAAAACACATTTTAGTACATTGAAATGTGTGTGTTAAAATATGTGTTATTATTAGTATTTCTCCAAATCGAATCTTAGTTAAGATATAAGCGATCATCGAATAGATTGGTATCATTACTTTATCAGCTTTTGGAGAACATCAAGCTTTTTTCTCTCTTGGTGGTATAAAGTTCAATTTGTTGTTTATTATTATAAATTTCACGATTAGTGTTAGAACTCAAATTTATGTTTGGGTGCTGGCTAACTGTTTGAAACTCTGTTGTAATTATTGACTATCCTCTTCGACACACCTTGTGCTAGAGGGATAGACTCTTGGTTTTAATTTATCCCATTTTGATTTCTTACAAAAAAAAAAAAAAAAAAAAAAATTGTCAAAATGGACTTGGCTCATATGGAATTATCAATTAAACTCGCAAAAACATAAGGTTTATGCTTTAAAATTCCAGCCTAAATTATTTCAGAGCTTTCTAGCCTGATTCGTGCACGGGTAGCCCATATAAATGAAAATAAACATTAAAAAGAAAACGAAGTAACCATTTTCCACATGACTTGCAATTGCAGATGCTAACTCAAATTCAATTGAATCTGTGTTACCTTTCATTTGAAAGTTCATTGTTTGTGATCAACTCATAAATTTATGACAAGTAATTTCATATGGACTTGTGAAAAACTTTGAAGTATACGTGACAATTATTTATTCAAAATTTTTTTTTAAGTATATGTGACAATTATAAATGGCATATTTGGGCATATACGAAAACAAAATCACTTGGATAAAGACAGGGACTATATTTTCAATTGTATATACATATATGGGTGATTGAACACAGCATATATGCCATTTTTGATCGATTTATTTGATCAACTGCTATTATGGAGTATATTTATGTTATTCGTTAGAAAAAATGTACAACTTTTCTTTTTATGATATGAATTTTTTACTAAAAAAATTACATTACAGTGTTTATTTATTTTACTTTTACAAAATTTAAGTAGAAAATAAAATGGTAGACTGGTCCGTAAGCCTTTACCTCGGTTAGGACCGGGGTTCAGACGCTGTTTTTTCAGCCATGCCCTATACATACTATTTGGGTCGACCTTAACCAGATCGGATCGTACATTTGCACACGCATTCCATAACACAACTTCTTTATTTTATACAATTAATAATATTTGTCAAATGTTTCTTTCTTTTTTCTAAATTTTATATTTTTGTGTGGATTGAAATTTGAAAAAAATAAACTTTTACGAGATAAAAAATTAAAAGAAAAGTGTTATAAAGTTCATGTTTAGATAGAGAGAGAAAACAAGAGGTGTGAACGTTTTATTTTGCAAAAGAAAAAAGTTTTTATTTTGGATTACTCTGTATTTTAAAAATATTATGAAATTTTGAAACAAATTAAATATTGGCATGTAAGCGCAATTACCCTATATCGCCTCAAAGAAATATAGGCTATTTTCATGTTTTAAAATCTTTGTTTTATCTTCCATATCCAACATCAACCTTTCATTTTCGCTCCTTCAATTGATGTCTGTGATTATGAACCACATTGTTATGATTATCCAATTCGTCTATATTGATATCAACTTCCACTTTTGCTCCATCCTTGACATCATATGGATTAAAAATGATAATCACATGATTCGTTGATAACTAAGATCAAACAACTATATCTACAATTTATACGTAAAACATTAATATAAAATTAGAAATTCTAAAATTTATTACAACGGAGAAAAAATTGAAATTTATGAAAAGTCTATCATTGTGACTTGTTTCCACAATCATAATACAGAGAGTGTCTATTCATAATTGCTCGTATTGTAGACATGATAACATAAGCATAAGATTAAAACAAACTTTTATCTATAAAAAATAAGGTACAAGAATAAGAGTATGAACCCTAACTCTCATCAAGAGAAAATGGATATCCTTCTTCTCACCTGTCACTCACTGACTGAACTAATAAGGTACCAGTTTCCTTCATATTCTTTGCACAACTGTAACTAGCTTCCCAGTAGCTCTTTCGCCCCGCCATTCCTTCTTTAGGAACGGAGTCAGGCCTTTGCTAAGTTGTGCAATAACAAATGTATAGAGAATGCAATATGCTTCGAAGGCTCAAGGAGGAGCTCGTTTATAGGCCAAATGTCAAGCTTCAGTGGTAGACATGACTTCAATACAAATCAAAATGCTCCAACCTCTTTAGTTAATGCAAAGCATAACCGAAATTTTCTCAAAAGCAGAATACATTAAGTTCGTGTTAAACTAGACAGTAGACTTTGGACAAAATTATCTCTTCTTTTTTGTTAATGGACAAAGTTGCCCTCTGCCATACGAGGGTGTACAATGATGGTATGCCACATGGGATGATCTATCTATTACAACTCTTTTTCTAATTGATCAATGATAATTTTTGCCTCGTCATGTGTATAATTTATACAATAAATTATATTTAGTAATACTATAATTTTCTTTAAAAATTTATAGAAGATATTCAAGCGACATAGTACTAATAAAATACACATGTTGCTTATAGCTACTTGATTTGTTGACGACTCTCTAAAAGAGAGAGAGTCGTTATTTAGCGCCATTTGATTTCAATTAAAGGTTCTATAAGTTTGATATTATTTAGTTTTAGAGTTAATTTCGTCATTTTGAGTATCTTATATTTTTAGAGTTGTAAGTAAGTGGTTTTTGGATGAGATTAGATGTGTTGAGATAGAGGTGTGTCAAGTTGGAACTCTAATTGTAAGACTTGCAGAATTGCTACAACAATTGCTATAGCAAACTTGGGCACAATATGAAGGCAACAGGCATATTTTGTCACCTACCCATTTCATCTACAAGCAAACCAAGGGACACCTTATCATAGAGAAGGAAGATTGAAGGAATATTACAGCGGTCTATATTGGTGAAAGAATGACCTCAATTATTGGAAGGACAAAGCAACATAGGAGGCACTAAAGAACAAGGAACGAGAAAAATAGCATTATATAAAGGATACTCATCCACTACAAAATGAGCTTTCAATTATTTTACACTAGTTTTAAGAACCCTAACCTCCAACTCTCATCATCATCTCATTCTCATTTCAGTCCCTCCCTTTCAAAATCATTGAAGCTCTATGTTTGAAGAACAAGTATCATCTCTCCTACAACAATATGTGACTACTTTGCACCTCTGTAATTTATGTTTTCAAAACTTCTGTTGGTTCAAATTTTTGCATGTTGTCTTTAACGTTTTGTAAAATAGATATGAAACCAAATATACGTATGGTTCAGTAGCGGAGCCAGGACCCTGGGGTAGGGGGTTCGGAGCTTTCAACTTCATTAGACATACCAAATTTTTGTGCAATTATTTTCTCTTTTAATTATCATTTATTTATACTACTAAATTTATAAATTTCGTCATTTTTTCCCAATCAAATATCTAATTTTTTGTATAAATATTTAATTTTATTTATATTTTCCATATTTTTGTACAAATTATAAATTTCAAAAATTTCAAAATTTATCAAATGAAAGTTAGAATTTGTGTAGATTATAAATTTATAATTCTAAAGCATAATAATTTGGTGTATAACTTTTTATGTTCTTGAAATAAGTTTCACGCGAAGAAGTTAACATAATTTGCATAGGTTATTGGTTACGGAGAAAATGGGAGGGAGAGTAAATTGAGTACACCTTGCATTTGAGTATTTAAATGGATCCCGCATGTACACATCACTCATTTATAATTTTTTAATAGCAGTACTTAATAAGTTCCTTCTTATAAGACCCTGAAAAAGTTCCTACCTAATAGGGGTACCTAAAAGGTATCGGGTCTTAAAAGGTTAAGACCCTTCCATTAGAGATGGTCTTATTAGTGCAAAATCTTAGATCAGGTGGTGCAATGTTAAAATATCAGGAAGTTCAAGTAACATTAAAACAGTGCCATCATGTGTAAAATTTAAAAGTCCAAGGGATGCAGCTGCATCGCTCCCTTATACGTGGCTCCGCCACAGGATTCAGTCACTTCTGCCGGTGGTATAGGACCATGTCTCATAATCAAGTATTTAGAGTTAAATTGGTATCATATACCATGAGAAATGTTGCACGATAAAGAAAAAAAAAATTACATTAAATGATTCCACCAATTCTCGTTTTAAAATGAAAAAGTTTCGGATTAAAATTTAAAATCTTTACACATTAACATTGGAGTTCTAAACAAAATCCAACAATAACTTTTAACGGGGCGGGGCGGGGCTAATCTTTGTCCCTCATGTCATTCTCTAGTCTTGTTTTGATAAAAAAAATAATAATAATAATTCTTCTCATTAATTTTCTCAAAGGAAATTGCTACTTACAACGAATCAAATCTCATCAAAGTATCACAATCTCGCAAGCTACCCCATGTATCACTCAAAAAAACAAAAACTTACCCATGACCTCTGTATATTCCGGACATTAGCAAATTGAATAGGCTAAATGGAGTACGTGAACAGTTCGCAATCAATTCTCTCCAGATAGCATCACTCTTTCTCAAATCCAAAATAATTGTATTTGATTTGTGTTGAGCACTAAATTATATTGGTACCTTTCTCAATCAAAATTTAAATTTTGATTTCCTATATTGTGATAGCCTCAACCTCTTCCTCTTCTGTTATGGATTGATCTTAATTTCATTCTATTCATGTGCTTCATTAAGCTTAACATGAATTTCTTCAATCAAAACTATTTTATTAATGGCGAATTCTATGGCGAGTTCTTAACTAAGTCACTCACTAATGAACATTAAAAAGTTACCATTAGATTTAGACATTTAGTTAATGGTTTAAATATGTTGAAATAAAAAATGGGAACGTTTTCACACTCAATTCTATCCCTATCTCTTCTCCATTTGCATCCTCTCCAACTCACATGAACATATACAGAATATTCTCTCTTAGAATAAAAAATCTGTTCTAAAATGATAATTGTAATCAGTCAATTTGAAAGACGCATTGTTCCTCTTTTCCGGATCTTATTATGACCGTTTATATTTTGTTTGTTTAAGGGTTGTTTATACTCTTCTCTAATCGCTTTGGTAATGGTAATTTTATTAATCAACTGCATCCAATTTAAAGTTTCTACAATTCTACTTAACCTTTGGGACTAAATCCAGGTAAAACAAACGAGAAAGATGTCAATTATCCTTCTATCTCACTATGGTGTACAAGGTTGTCAAAATCGGGACTTTACTTCAAGTCGAAAGGGAATAGCAAAATCGCAATCAAAATCGAAGGATTTTAAAGACTTTTGTATAATCGATATAGGATGGCAAAATCGAGACTCGTAAAATCGCAATCAAAATCGAGGATTCTACCCAAACAAAAATAATGCTAAATATATGTACCCAGACAAAATACATATACATAAATGACTCAAAGCCTAGATGCAAATATTCTTTAGTAGCATAATAATGCTAAACAACCTAGACAAAATACTTAAAGGAAAATCCTAGATGCCTGACAAAATACCTGATCACAAGTGAGTAAGGCTATTAAGTTTCAAGGCAAAGACTAGATGAGGAAGTGTAGGGGAAGTGAAAGAATAATTTATTTTTTGGCCATTTGGGTATTTATAGAACCGGGTCATTGATTCAAATCGGGTCAATTGACGAACCGGGTAAAAAAATGACCCTTATCAAAAAAATGAACAAAATCCTTCAAAATCCATCAGAATCCTGCAATTTTGAACGGATTTCACGATTTTGATAGGATTTTGCCTGTTTTTGGGATTCTAATATAGATTTGAGTCGTTGAAGCTACACAAAGTCGCAAAAATCTGGATTTGGGGACTTAAGTCGCGATTTTAACGACCATAATGGTGTAGCCTATATATGTCACGCTAATTAACATCACGAGTACCATTTCGTTCATTCAACTAGAGAGAATCCATATGGGGAAATAGATTAATCTGTCACAAATTTTTTATTTGCAGCAAGCATCTTCTGTAAAATTTTGGTGAGTTGCAGGGGATTTAGATGGGGAAGAAACTGACAGGATACTGTGCGTAAGTATGTTGGTGTTCTCATTTTTACTTAGAGTTATGTTATTTCAACAACCAACAACTTTTGAGACAACCATAATTTTACAAAGAAAAAGAGGTATTGGTACAAAACCCAAAGAAGAAAGTAAAAATATAACGTGAGTATGAGAGAAAGTTATCATAAAAATTATCAAAAAATAATTGTACAAATATCATTTATCTTTTTTTTTTTTAAAGCCAAAATGATATTATAACAAATCTATACCGTTAAAGACTGAGACCTCACTCTAAAATTCACTTTATTTATTGATACAAAATATATATTTTTGATAAACTTGCATGCTTCTGTAATCTTTATGTGGAATTAATGTATCTAATAGAGATTCATTCAAAGTTCAAACCATACTTTTGCCATATTATTTGGAGACCAACGCCTTCCACTAGATTTAACATTTGTATACTTATTAATTCGTTATTGTCTTTTGACAGACGTTATTTTATTATTCGATGACTTGAATTTTTGGGTGTAGAAATGTCGTTGTATTATTCGTTAGAACAAAAACATACTGTGATTCTTTTGACTGAAAGAACATACTATGATTGATTAGTTTTGTTTAATCAAATATTATTATTATTATAGTTTATTACTATTATAGTTCAACTATTATTATAGTTTAATAACAGATTCCTGTCAAAAAAAAGATTAATAACCCATATTCTATCTTCATTCACAAATTCAAACCGAATTATGTGCCCTCCTCTAGAATTCGCCCACGAATATCATAAAATAACAAAACTCAATTGTCATGCATATGATTAGGTATTAGCTTTTCCTTTTGACTCAAGTTTAGGTATTAACTGTTTGTAGGGGCTCTAGAAGAGTTTAGAGTAGAAAACTTCACTCGGTTGGACTCGATTTGATAAAAAGTTATTTAATTCAAAACTTGCCTTGAATTGATACGGATACATTTTTAGTATGAAATGAACTCGATTTAAATTTTTTTAGTAATTGGTTCAACTTTGTTCACTCAATTTAAGGATGATAATTAGACTCAAATCCGTCAGACATTTGCAAAAATATCTGCAATGGACATGGTAAAGACCCGTATTAATGAGTTTGAGTTTGGATAATTATCTATAAATTTATATGGGTGTAAAGGTGAATACGGCATTCTAATGTCCGACTCACATATATAATATTATATATAATTTAAATTTATACACCATAAAAGTTAATTACTTCTAAACTTTTTTACAATTATATAAACCTAAATCTTTTTTAGAAGTGTTTAAACTTAAGCCTAAACACCCGTTGCTGCTGCATCTTTCTTATTTATCAACATCTCTTCTTTTTTTTTGCATACATTTTTGTTTTTATCATTAGTTAACTCTGGATACATATAGTTCCAAATAGGAATCATTGATTCATCTGTAAATTA
>Ga0315913_1000837_pt1 | contig 30502 bp, 11 predicted proteins | sample MpolsnodulesMG_FD_207736 | JGI IMG/M metagenome (GOLD analysis project Ga0315913, IMG submission 207736) | Medicago polymorpha root nodule microbial communities from Los Angeles, California, United States - small nodules | ecosystem: Host-associated > Plants > Roots > Nodule | place: USA...
GAGAGAGAGAGAGAGAGAGCTCTTAGAAAACTAAATTGGTGGTTTATTTAAGGACAAGTCTATGATGCAAAAGAAAGACCAAGTTTGAATCATGCAAAAGATTGTTTCCATCAATGGTTGTTTATTTAAGAGGCATAAAGGGTGCAAGATTGATTTACTTGTTTGAATTAGACAAATATTTTATTTAATTCAGTTAGTAAGGTATCGCCGGAGTTTAAATAGAGAATGTAATTTTATATATCCTTAACTTTTTGCATGAGTTTTAGTTTTGATCCCCTGATTTTATTTTTATTTTAATTTTTGAATAAAAAGATTTATTCTTTGGATAGTTCAAAAATCTTAGTAATGATGTGATGTATAAAGAAAAAGCAAAGCAAACCCTTCTCCATTTATTTCCCTATAAAAGCAGGTCAAGTAATGACAGTGAGTAGTACACAACTAGCTCATATATTATACTCTCTAATTTGGCATATTTGAGCTATAACTAGAGAGGGGAAGGCTAACACTTTTCTAGTTGTAAGATGGAGAAAACCAATGTAAAAGAAGATGATGAGATGAAATGGGTTCATGATTCTTCAGTTGATCATAAAGGAAGGGTTCCACTCCGAGCTTCAACTGGTTCATGGAAAGCTGCACTTTTCATTTTTGGTAAGGAATGTTTGTTAATTGCGCTTCTTTTACCTAAAGTATTGCATTCAAATATGTGATAACTTTTATGTGTTGTGTGTTTTCATTATGCTCCCTCATTTTGTCTCTCAATGGAACTTTTTTTTTTTTCCTCAAACTTCCACCTATCAATTACAATTACCAATTTTGAAATATTCCCACTACTTTTTATCTATTTGCATTTGGCTTTAAGCATAAGTTCGAATTTTCAATTAATTGGCAAAAAAAACTATTCTAGATTTATATTTTTTTCATTTCCACTATATACTCCCTTCAGTTTTAAATATAAGCAAATGTCAAAATGTATTTGGTCTTAATTTTGCGCTAATACGTTTTGACATTTACTTATTTTTAAAACTTGAAGGAGTATCTATGAAGCTAAGACACGAGTTATAAATGAGTTTAGACAGACCTAGCTTTATATCACATAATTAATTAATTTACGTGACTGGAAATTATATCACACTTTTTAATTTAAATTAAGATTATAAAACCATATTTTCTTATTCTCTTTTAATTTGTCGTGAGAATATTGCCATGTATTAACAACATGAAAGAAAAAAAACAATATTTTATTTCTAATCAAAACTTTACCACTTAATTTTATTTTTTGACAAATCACTTAAGTATTGTTTTTTGACAGAAAAATGGAAACATACATCAAAATTATTTAAGATAAAAAATCACAATTATTAACTCTTTTAGAGAAGAATATATAGAGTGAAAATATGAAATTTATCTCTAGTATCATCATTAAATTTAATTAGTAGAAAGAAAATTAGAGAGGAAGTTAATATTTTGCATCTCTATTCTAATATCGGCCACTAATTGAGAGCAGATAAATTTATCTTCTAGGATTCATAAAAATAGAATGCATAAGTTTATATGAGACATCTACCCCCATTTGGAAAGCAATTGTGGACAGGGCCACATGCGCACATTAATTGGTTTGTGGTTATGGTTAGAGAAGTTTGAAATAATCATCTTTTATATCTTGAGATGCTCATGTTAATTTAAGAAATGATATTTGTACAACTATTTTTATACAATTTTTATACAACTTTCTCTCTCATACTCACATTATCTTCTTATTCTCCCTCTTTCTTTTTCTCTCTCTATTGTTTTTGACCAATGAAAAAAGAGAACAAAAGGTTGTCCTAAAAGTCGTACCAAAATAGTTGTTCAAATATCACTACTCTTTTCATTCTATTATCCTGGTTTGAAGAAATAGATTTTTTTTCTCAAAGTGGTATAACGGATATAAATTCCCCTTTTTAAAGAGAATAAGTGGCGTGTTTAGGGTTCGAATTCCGACCCCAACATACATCATGCAATATCTTTATAAACTGAGTTAAGCTCATAGAAACTGAAGAAAGAGATTTAATATTAAGATATAAAATATGTCGCGTCTAATATAGATCCGGTCTTAATATGCACTTTATAATGTTTAGTAAATTTTAATAAAGTATTAGATTTATTCTCTAGTTTTATTGTTATAATTTTTATTTTATTTTTTTACTAAAAATTGTCCATCTCCACCTTAAACTATTTTTGAAAAGTACTCCATCTTACACACACTCATAAAATATCCATTAAATATGTAAGTAAAATATTTTAGAGGCTTAATTTAAAGGTGAATACTTCATTACTCTAGAGGTTTTGTTGGTTATTATATCTAATGTTATGCTTTTTCTTTACATTTAATTTTTTAAATTTTTTTAAAAACATAAATTTTAATTTTGAAATAATTTTGGTTGCGAAATATATTTACACACCCAAAAAATTTAAGAAACTAAAAAAATAAGTTTAAAATAAATAATAATAACTTATTTTTTGAAATAAGTCAAACCATTTTGCTGAGTTTGTTAAGTAAAAATTGAGCAAACCGTGGTTTAGTTTGATCCCAATTTCTCTTAATAACAAATCATTTTATTAAACAAACTCTTGCTCAAATCAGGCAAGAGTTTGAAACAAGAGTACAAACATAATATGCTAAGGCTAAAGCAAGGCAAACCAAAGCAATTCCAAACAATAAAATTTAACTAATAGTACAATTCTCTGATTTAATATTCGATCTGATTTTTAAAGATAGATAATAATTCCAAGTGCAACCAATCCATTGAAAGTGATGGATTCTCACTGCCAACAAACAGATTGTATACGACGAGCACTAATATACATGATAAATCATACCAATCACACAAATCAGTTTTATCATCTTATGGTTGGTTGCATAGATTATTTTTAAGAACCTTATGGTTACATACATATATACCTACACTAACAAATTAAAATTATATTGATTTATATTAACAAAAAAAAAACATTAGGAGAAAAAATATTATTTTAATTTTAATTATTATAAAGAATTATATTATTTTATTTTGAAAAATCTAAACTAACCCACCCATATTCACATCGAGAGAATCAAGCCTTAGATCTTGAAAAGAAACACATTTCAAGATCTTAAACCAACACCACCAAACCAACTCACGTAGGTTAAGAATTATATTATTTAAACATAAAAAAACGTACATCATACATAACATCATCTATATTTTTCTCAATCTCTCTCAAACATTAAAATTTTGATGTTAATGTATGATTTCCATATTACGAATTACTGGTAATTATCTAATAGATTTACAAAAATCAAAAGTAATCCTTTCGTGTTGCAGCTTCAATTTTTAATAAAATATCTTTTACTTTAGTTTAATGTGATGTATTCCTAATCATCTTTTTGGTATATACTAGATAATGTAAAATAGCATATATTATTCTCTATTCGACCCTTAATCCATCTATCATCATATGTTGCCTTAAGTGGTTGATCTCACATTCTCTACCACAAAACTAATAATTTATCTTGTTCTTTTTTTGACTAAAAAAACTAATCATTTATCTTGAATATATATTAGCAAGTTAATAAGGACCTATACCTTCCACTAGTTTTTAAAATTCCTCCTACACAATGATGACAAATCATTGAGCTCTCAATACTGTCCATCTTTCTTTTAATGAACACAATCTTAAAAACTATTTCTCAATATCAATGCATAATCTAAAAATATTTGAGAATTAATTGAATTAAATACATTATTTTGTTTTGCCTTCTAATTTTTTTTTGAAAAAAATTAGCTTAGTTCGTAGGCTGCAAAAGTTTTTTTTTTTATTTTTAAAAAAGTCAAACTAGTTTACGAAATGAATATAAAATATGACATGACATTGAATGATAGAATGAGAGATACATATTCAACCAAAATTAGTAGGTACCATTGTGTTCAAATATGCTAAAAAAGAATGGAATTGTACATGTTTGCTTTATGTCAAATTAGTGCTTAGAAGCCAAAGATTAGGGATGAGTGGCTCGAGTTGATTGTTCGGTTTCAAATGGATTCGACCTTTGTGGTCAGCTTAACAATATTATCTAACATGCACTCAAATACGAACATAAAACCACTTCCAATTTCCTTTGTCTAAAAGTATTTTTAGTGCAACAGTGGTAGTAAGATCAAATAAAATGTCAACTATACAAATTGCAGCTCTAATCGCTGTCTTTTTATATCCAAAAGGTAAACATCATTTCTTGAATTTGCAACATTAATTATCATTCCAATATTCCAATGGTAGCCATGCACCGACTTAATTTGTCTTCACTTACCATATAGTATACCGCAGTGGATATTCACTATTGATATTTCTGCGAATCTAATTATAGGAGACTTGAACAACATAAAGTTATTTTTAAAACATAATTCATGATATCAATATATCATAATTTGAAAACAATTTGTTCAATTTCTTTTCACTAAATAATAAGAGACAAATGTCTAGAATCAGATACTTCAAGATAAAAAAATATCAAATACATTTCGTGGTCCTTTAGATTTGATGTTTGTAATAAGTTAATCCATCAATTTTTTAAGTAATAAATTGGTCATTAAAATCATAAATATTTACATTGTTATTCGTTTTTCTTCAAATTTCTTTAAAAAGTGTTTATGTTACCATTTAACATTGATGTGACAGGTGTAAAAACTGTTTATGACAACAAACATAATTACTTAAACATATTTTCTCGTTTTTGTTTCTGAATTTAAACATAATTTTGTAAATAAATCTTTCATAAAAATCATTATAAATCAAGTACTTGATCGATTTCGTTTCGAACCAAGACTGAATAATACACTTGGGAATCCTAATTTTGAGAGTAGTGAATTTGGACCCACCAAATTAGTATTAAACGTCAACATAAACACTTTTTAACCGAGTTTGATGAAAATATAGTAATGATGAGAATATGTTATGACTTAAAGGATCATCTTGTTAAAAAAAAACTTATAGGACTAACTTGTTATAAACAACTAATTTATAGATAACATAAGGTATTTGATAAAAAAAAATGCAACAAAATGAAACTTAAAAAGTAACCATGCACTAAAAGTGTAATGTACTCTTATTTTTACATGTCACTTAACCACAAGAGAATGATTATTTTTTTATGGGTCTTGTTAACAAGTGCCCTAAGGACATTGTTTAAGGAACCCACAAAAAGAAAATATGTCTTGAAAATATAAGTCAAACACTTGTTAAAGTCATAATCGTACAATTTCCAATACAAAAGTTGCTACTTTTATATACTTAAAGAATGCCCTTAGGACATTAGTTAACATTTTTCTTTTTTTAATACTTGTTTTCAGCAATTGAGTTTAGCGAGAGGTTGAGCTACTTTGGAATAGCAACCAGTTTAGTCCTTTACCTCACAAAGGTTATCCATCAAGATCTTAAGACAGCAGCAAGGAATGTTAATTATTGGGCTGGTGTCACAACTCTGATGCCACTCTTTGGTGGATTCATAGCTGATGCTTATTTGGGTCGTTACTCCACTGTGGTTGCATCATGCATTGTTTATCTTATGGTAAGCTCAATTGCTACCCCACTACAACTTAATTAGGACTTCATGCTATTGTTATAGTTGTTTAATTTTTCAGAGCATCCCTTGTTATATTTTTACTTGTTTAATATTGTGAAAATTGATGTTCCCACATCAAAGGTTGCTAAGAAATACCATGAATTTACCAATATAACCTTATCAACAGTTAACTGTCGATCAATTTTAACCGGCGGTAGTTAACTGCTGATGGAATTTAAAGTTAAATTTGTCATTTTATGGTGTTTTTTTAGCATTGTGTGAAGTGTAAAAGGCAATTTTCAATATTGTCTAGACTAGTGTTTTATCTTGGGCTTGCACCCAAAGTCTCTCATGACCCTCAAGTCTCCAAAGATTGCTCTTTAGATACCTAGTAATTGCTAACAAACACTTATTATCTTTGGTTGAACGACAATTAACTACCTATTTAAAATGGTAGTTATATCCGTTCATCACTTTTTAAATCAGATATATCACTTTTTAAATTGGTGTAAACGATTCAACAAGTTTCCCAACCGATAATTTCCTAAAGAGCAATTTTACAAATCTCCCTTTCTTTAAATTATTTGTGTCTGTTCTTTGAGTCTCAAAGGCCCAATTTTTCGTTCTTTAAATCAGTACAAACTATTATGAGATTCAACTTTCTCCCATGATTCTTAGAAATTGTTTCCATCCAAATTTATTCATGCGGACCAGGAAAAACACCTTATTTTCCGAGTTGTCCCATTCGAACGCGAGAAAAACTGTCTGGATTGGTAAAAATCCACATGGATGTACGTTAAAAGATAACAATAAAAGGGGTGAAAATATCTCTCTTGGACTTCTTTTCAAAATGGTGCCATGCACACTAGGATTAAAACACTCAAATTTAGGGAGCATATTTACCCGTTTTCCACGTTTCTAAAAAACTACACGACTCTTAGATTGTACACTTCTGTCCGAGAAAAAAAAAACTACTTTTGCTGGGAAATGCACATCCAGACGATACATAAAATTGTGTTTTCTTCGAATGTGAACTTTTAAAGTGACTTCATTAAAGTTATTATTTCGGCTTTTTACTATATAGATTCTTAACTATAACAACTTCATGTGGTAAAAAAAAATCACAGGGTTTGATACTCCTTACTCTTTCATGGTTCCTACCAAGCTTAAAGCCATGTGATCATACTAACACATGCAATGAACCAAGGAAAATTCATGAAGTGGTTTTCTTCCTAGCTATCTACTTAATATCAATAGCAACTGGAGGCCACAAACCTTCCTTGGAAAGCTTTGGAGCTGACCAATTTGATGAGGATCATATTGAAGAAAGGAAACAAAAAATGTCCTTTTTCAATTGGTGGAATTGTGCTCTATGTAGTGGACTTATTCTAGGAGTGACCCTTATTGTTTATATACAAGACAACATAAATTGGGGTGCTGCTGATATTATTTTCACAGGAGTTATGGCTCTTTCACTTCTCATATTCATTATTGGAAGACCTTTTTATCGTTATAGGGTACCAAGTGGGAGTCCCTTGACTCCAATGTTGCAAGTTCTTGTTGCTGCTATCTCTAAAAGGAAGCTTCCTTATCCTTCTAATCCTGATCAATTGTATGAGGTTTCCAAGTCTCATGGCAACAAAAGAAAGTTTCTATGCCACACTAAGAAACTAAGGTATGTGCATTATTAATCACATTTTGGAAAATGACTCAATTGAAACATGGGTGAATATCAAATTGGTCATTATGTTGTAAGTATTGGTCAAAATAGTCTTTTATTTTTGAAAAATGATAAATGCATTTCCAATATTTTTTTAAAAATCATTTGAAATGATCAATTTATAACATATGCGGTTAGAGCTTATGACGTGACATGCTAAGTGAATGTAACAAATTGCACGTTGATTGCACACATGAATGTAAGCTCACTGTCGACTAATTTGACTGTGAAATTTAGGTCATCTTAATGTCAATAAGCAGAGATATCGTTTATGAAAAACCTAGGTTTTGAAGGTATAATAGTCTTTGGTGCGATGGTACTGATGTGATCAATATGAAGGGGTCACATATTCAATTAACCCTTCACTCCATATTCTCTAACTATAAAAGTTAATTAATGGACAATTATGAGAGACACTTTACAATTCCAAGAATGTATTTGCTAATTCATAAAACTCAATGACTATTTTGATAGATGATTACAACTTTGAGGACTAATTTATCTATTCACTCATTCAAGTGCTAGCAACACTAATTTGTATGAATTGTTTTCAGATTTCTTGACAAGGCAGCTATAATTGAAAACGATGGAAATTCAATAGAGAAGCAAAGTCCATGGAAGCTAACAACTGTAACTACAGTTGAAGAAATGAAGCTTATAATCAATATGATTCCCATTTGGGTATTCACTATACCATTTGGAATAAGTGTAGCACAAACATCAACATTCTTCATCAAACAAAGTGCTATAATGAACAGAAAAATAGGTGAAAGGTTTGAACTTCCACCAGCTTCAATTTTCACAGTTGCTGCCTTAGGAATGATCATTTCTGTGGCCATTTATGACAAGATTCTAGTACCTATGTTAAGAAAAATAAATCAAAATGAAAGAGGAATCAACATCCTTCAAAGGATTGGTTTTGGAATGTTTTTCACTATTATTACAATGATAGTAGCAGCTTTAATAGAGAAAAAAAGACTTGAAGATGTTGAAAAGGATCCATCAAAAGGTTCATTATCAACAAGTATTTTTTGGTTGGCTCCACAATTTCTAATTATTGGTTTTGGTGATGGATTTACCCTTGTGGGATTACAAGAATATTTCTATGACCAAGTTCCTGAATCAATGAGAAGCTTAGGAATAGCTTTTTATTTAAGTGTGATTGGAGCAGCTAATTTTATTAGTAGTATGTTGATAACAATTGTTGATCATATAACAAAGAAAAATGGGAAGAGTTGGTTTGGTAAGGATTTGAATAGTAGTAGATTGGACAAATTTTATTGGCTATTGGCAGCTATAACTACGGTGAATTTGTTCTTGTTTGTGTTCTTTGCTAGAAGGTATTCATACAAAAATGTGCAAAAGGTTGCAGTTATTGATGATAGTTGTAAAGGCAAAAGTGACTACGCCGCAGTGTAGACAATTTGGTTTGAGTTTTTTGTTGTTGTGATGGTTGGGGTTTGAACTTCATATACATTTTTTTTATCAAGTGAACTAAACTCACGAGCACTAATTCGGTTTGAGTTTGTTACTAAGGTTATTTAAACAAAAATAGGGAAATGTTCTACCATAATATTTTATCAAGTATCTCTTTTGATTTTTTTTTAGGGGAAAATATCTCTTTTGATTGTTGGAAGTTTGTAGTTATGTTACATATATACAACTCTATATTATGCTCCCATCCTTAAGATCTCATATTGTTCATCATGGCTTAGCTTATTTTTGAAAAACAATTAATGGGAATTGATTTACAACTCTGAAACCTTTGACATTGCTAGAAACCACATGATCAAAGAGGCGAAGATTCATCTCATATAAGAAGTAAGCTTCAGAGCTTGATACAAAGAAAAAATTCTTAAAATTCATATTGATTATTGGTGGATGTTATAATTGAGAAAAGTGGATGTTATAAATTATTCTTAATCTCGATTTCCTAAGAAATGTAAGATTTATTGGTGTATCATAACAAAATATTGATGACTTTGTGGCAACAACGGTGATAAGTATCAGAAAGGGAGAAAAAAATGGGCAAGAAACAAGAAGGGTGATCCAATATTATTATATATATATATCATCCAAATTAATTTTCTTTAAAATAGTTAAAATGAAAATATATTAACTGAACTACATAGTTGTTCCCGCACAAGAAGTGCTAGAAAAGACTAACAGAAAAAAGCAACAGTTACATAAACAAACAATCCATCAGTGCACGAAATAAAAAAAAAGCCAAAAAGCAAGCTCTCTAAAAGAAATATAAAAGAAGCAAACCTCCCCCCTTCACTAATATCGCCACCCTCCTCTCCATACTTTGCTGGTAAAACTCTAATCCACAAACTCCCTCTTTCCTCCTTCAACCTCCAACATCATTTAACAAACAATGACAAGTTAAACTCCTTATTAATCTTTTGAACCCCCAAACCTCCATTCTCTTTTTTAAACAAATAGTATCCCAATTAATCAAAGATATTTTCCTAAAGTCCTCACATCCACCCAAAAATAATAATTGAATATAGATTCAAGAAAAGAAATAATACATGTGGGAGTCTTGAAGAAGGAAAGAAAGTAGACAGGTAGAGAGGGCAGAACAAACTTCAGAAGAACCAATCAGCCACCCAAAGAAATATTTATACTCTTCCACCCTGACAATCTAGACCTTATTCGATCAAGCAATGGATTTCAAAAATTCAGCTTACGAGAATCACCATCAATAGGGAGACCCGAGTTCATATAGTAAATGTCCACTTTTGTATGGTTTTCCTTGATCGGATCCATAACCCTAAGTCTTTTCTATTCCTCTTTATTTGGGATTTAAATATGGCATTTGTCCATTCACTTTCACCACTTTTAGTGTGCCATGTGACGTAGAATAATTGTTTACGGGGCATTTGTCATTTTTTACTTTTTTTAAACGTAGATTTAATAGATGAGTCAATATCAAATTTTTTACAAAGTGTAGAGACTTGAACTAAAACAAAAAAAAAATGTAAGGACCAATCACATATTTAAGACATTTAATCTATTTTACTTTACCTATAAAAAAATCTCTGCTCCATCAACGGTAAAAGTAATCCAATTGAATATTACAATATTTCTAAATGGCCACAACACCGTTTTTTGGTTGCCTTTTATATGGGCAACAAAAAATGTGAAACAACTGTGTAATGAGAGACACTTTCAAAATCTATCAAAGAGATAAATAGAGATCAGACTTTACAAGAAAGGGTTAATAGTGCTTTACCCCCTGTAATATAGGTAATTTTTAGGTTTACTTTCTGTAAAATATTTTTTTTGATTTACCCCTTGTTAAAGTTTTTTTTTTCTTTCAAAATACCCCCTAATAGACTATACAAAAACCAAATTTTTTGTAAAAAAAATAAATAATTCGTTTTTGTATGGCCTATTAAGGAGGTATTCTGAAGAAAAAAGATATTTTACAGGGAGATAAATCAAAAAAAATATTTTACAGAAAGTAAATTCAAAAATGACATATATTACAAGGGGTAAAACACTATTAACCATGTAAAAAAAAGGGCAAGATAAAAGAACAAATGAGAGCACATTTTTGCACACAACCTATTTTTGAGCAATCCCCACACAAAAACTTGAACCTTTGAAGGAACAGAAAAGACCGATGACATAAGAAAACTTAAGACAAATCATCTTATAAAGGATATTTTTATCTTTTTAAAAAATAATTACATATCTTCTTCTCTTTTTTCTTTTAAAAAAAAACATTTCATCAACCTCTCAAAATTAAAACTAATCAATACATCAAATCTATTTTATTTTTTAAATATTCTTTCTGCTCACAAACTCTCTCTAACCAACTTTTCTTCCAAATCGGACATACTTTAAATTCTCATGATAACACTTCGGTGACTTTAAATTCGGTAATTTTAGTGACTTTGTCTCTATCTTTCTTCTAATAAATTATTATCTCTCATCAAAATAATTTATTTTAATCATTCATCTATTATTCTCTCTCATCTAAAATATACTAAAATCATCAAAGTCAGTAAAATGCAAAGTCACCGAAGGATTTCCGAAATTCACCATAGTAGCTAAGCTCATGATATGATTTATAGTTCATAATAAAAATAGGGCAAATATCTTCCTGGGTCCTTTAAGTTTTACGTTTGTTTTACATAGATCCTTTAAGTTTCTAAGGTTTCAGATAGACCCTTTAAGTTTGGAGTTTGTTTCGGATCGGTCCTTTAAATTTATAATGTTTCAGATAGGTCCTGTAAGTTTCGAGTTTGTTTCAGATAGGTCCTTTAACTTTGGCTTAACGGAGGTTGATAGAAAGGATTTATCTGAAACAAACTCGAAACTTAAAGGACCTATCTGAAACCTTATAAACTTAAAGGACCGATCCAAAACAAACTTGAAACTTAAAGAACCTATCTAAAACCTTAAAAACTTAAAGGATCTATCTTAAACAAACTTAAAACTTAAAGGACTCGAAAAAGTGTTTCGTCAAAAAATAGTTAGCCTTATTTTAATCATGCAATATCAAGCATTTACTACTACCATAAGTTATATAGGCAAATTGCAGAATCAAACAAAATGAGAGAATCTCGGTTTCGTTGGAAAACGACGCTGAACACTGTTAAGCAAAAGATTTTTCACATGGACAGTGAAGTTAATTATTGTGTTAGGTAATACTCCTCATATGATTGTTATTATGAACACTGACATGTCATGTGTGTTAGACTACTATTTGTCACTGTTTCAACTCGTGGGTTCTTTCTTTCTACCCTAAACTTTTCTCCTGTAAATTATCCTTTCCGATGCAACCGAGTGCACGGTTCATGTCTTCATGAGTATAGTAGAAACACTGTTTAGTCAGAATTTTTTCTACGAAATGGAGAAACATAATGGCCACGTGGATTTAATTAATTCAATTGTACTTTAGTGTGTGTAACAAAATTAGAGAAATATTCCCTCCTATATCAATTATAAGAAGGGAAAAAAACACTCTAATTTTTAGAAAAATGGTAACAAATACCTTAAAAATATTAATATAAAAATTTTACATTGAAAAATGGTTAAAAGTATAATATTTAGCCATTTTCAATGTGCTTTCTAAGTCTTGACGATTTTTGTTTTTTGTTTTTTTATAAAAAAGACCGGAGGGAGTAATATATTTGATTTGATTTATAATAAAGATTATTCAATAAATTTAAAAATTAAATGTTATATATAATTGAGATAAATAGGAGTGCTAACAAAATAAATGATATTTGTACGATTTTTTTATAACAAATTTTGGAACAACTCTTATGCTCTCATTACGTTTTTAGTCTCTCTTAATTGTTTTAGTTTTTGTGTCAATATATACATTATATTTCTTTGTATATCTTTAATTGTCACATAAATTGTATAAAAAAATGGTTGTTCAAATACATTTACTAATCAATTCTTTAGGTGTTATTTAAACTAACAAAAAAAAACTTGCATTAAAAATTGTGTATTCGTAACTTTTAATGTGTTTGATTTATTTATGTTTTAAAAACAAAAAAAAATTATGGATTCCTTAAACACCGTTTTTAAACCTTTGTTAACATCCCCGTGAGTTTAGCTCAGTTGGTAAGGACAGTGCAAAATATATGTAAGGTCTGGGGTTCGAACCCCAGACACCAAAAAAAAAAACCTTTGTTAACATGATGATCCCAAAAAATTAATGTAGATTTATGACAACAATAATATGACTTTGGGGTTCGTTGTTTCAACTCTTAAAAAATAAAAATATATATTTTAGGTTAAAAGATTCTAGAGATTTTTTAAGAGACTTTTAAAAAAATATGGAATTATTTCTATTTTTTATTGTCATAATTTTTTATTTTTTTTATAATTTGAAGCTTTTAAACTTGAATTTTTTTTTTTTGAAAAAGAAATAGATGTCCTCGTGAGCTTAGTTCAGTTGGTAAGAACAATGCATAATATATGCAGGGTTCACTGTTCGAACCGCGGTCACCACTAAAAAAGAAAAAGAAATAGATTTTGGAAAAACTACTAGGAGTGGTTTTTCATTTTGAGGATAAAAAAGATTCTATTTTGACAAAATGAATATTTTAAAATGAAAAATATATTTTTTGGTAAAAAAAATAGATTTTTTTCAAAAAGAATCCTAAACAAATGTGCATAAATGAATTAGTATTGCACAATACTTAAACTTATTTTTTACCGTTGAATCATTAAATTTCATTTTATTTAAGGTTTATTTTTACCTTTAGTCCTGCAAATATGGTTCATTTGAAGTTTGGTCCCTGAAGTTACTAATTATTTCAAACAGTCACTGCAATTATTATTACTAAAAAATTTTCCCTTAACCCACTTAATGACGACCACATCACTAATCTGATGAGGTGTCACTGCTGATTGGTCAAGTTACAGTCTGAGTCAGCAAAAATTTGTGTGAACGGACGAAAATGCCTCTGAATTCTCATACACATGCAAAAGGACAAAAGTACCCCTAATTTCATTTTCTCTTGAATTGGAAACACATACTAATCGAATTGGGAATGAGGGTTATGGAGAGTAGAAGACATATTAAAACCATACAAATCGAAACGAAACAAAACTGGGATTGAAAAGACGATCTTAGTTCAAATCGAAACGAATAGAAACCAAACGAAATCGAAACCAAACTAGAATTTAAGAATTGAGAAACACAACATTTGGAGAATTGAATCGAAATGAAAGTATGTTATTCAGAAACTTTTTCCCGAAATATGAATGTATATGTTTTGCATTACTATATTATGATGTGTATTTGCTTCAAATATGAATGACTTTGCTTTGTTGAATGTATATTTTTTTCTTCCATTTTTTCGTTGTTTTTCAGTTATGTGTTTTTCTGTTAATTTTCATCATGGAGGTAGCCTTGTTAGGGATTGATTTATTACTTACAAAGGGGGGATTGAAACATTGAAGGAAGGGTTAGATGAAGATAGATGGTGTTATTTTGAGATAACCAGTATAGTAGAAAATGATTTGAATGTTAAAAAATCTTATAAGTTGTGGTGGGTGTTACATGAAGAGGTGAATTTCAGAGTGATTCAAGTAGGTGATGATGCTGGCGATATTAAAGATTATTCTTTGGAGAAAAAAAACTGTGTTGTTAATATTTTTGTTGAGCATAATGTGATGAGACCAATGGATTAGTTGATGTTTCTATATGTGTTGTTGGTTCTGAAGTGGGTGAAAGTTTCCAGGTAGCTAACACTGACAAGGGTGAAAGTTCTTAAGTAGTTAACATTGACAGAGGAAAAGGGTTATTAGTGTACAGTGGTAATGATTAGGAGGAGGAATGTGTTGTAAGTAGTAGTGAAGATGAGGCTAACAATGTTAGGTTAGATGATAGTGAAGATGAGAGAGCATTGGAAGTTGAAGATGCGTTTGAGGAAGAACAAAATGAATCTTTGAATGTTGACAGTGGTGCCCTAAAGTCTGATAAAGGTAAAAAAGTTGAAAGTAGTAACTAGAGATGAAGTGGTTGATCCTGATTGAGAGAAGGAGTATGAGAATGAAGAATCAAATTTTGATGATCCTGATGTGTCTGATGATAAGAGAACACTTGTTTATGATGTATTTAAGATGAGCTAGCAAACCAAAAACTATGTTTTTAAAGTAGGTATGGATTTTAAGTATCTAACTGAGTTTAAGGATGATTTGTATTAAATGAGACTGAGATAATGTTTGTGAAAAATGATAAATAAATGCGTAGGATAGTGTGCAAGAAAGAATGTGGTTCCCTGGCTCACTGCAACAACGTGACTTACAACCATACATTTAAATTAGAGAAATGATATTTGTACAACCATTTTCTTACAACTTTTGAACAATTTTCTCTCTCATGCTCACATGATGTTATCATGACCATCTCTCTTCCTTTTTCTCTCACCATTGTTTTTTACCAATAAGAAGAAAGAAAAACAAAGTTGTCACCAAAGTTGTCAATAAATTGATGTACATATATCATTGCTCTTTAAATTAAAGACATGGTATGAGGACCACAAGTGTCCATGGGTATTAGATAATAGTAGTGAAAATTCTATGTTTGTTTCTAAATATGCCCTTGATAAAATCAGAGCATCTGAGATGAATGTAACTGAAATCATGATAGATCTGAGAAAGAACCACTCAGTAGAAGTATCATTCATACAACTTAGATGGCAGAAAAGAAGGCTAAGGAACTCTTAGAAGGGGATGCCAGGAAACAATATACCTTACTTTGGAGGTATGTAGCTGAGCTTAGAAAGGTTTCAACATGAAACACTTGTAAGATTAATGTTGAGAGAACCTCGCTAACTGTTCAACCTAGATTTAGCAGATTTTACTTTTGTTTTGATGGATGCAAGAAGCAGGGTCGTTCCAAGAGCTTTATGAGTCTTATGCATAATATTAAAAAAGGGCCCCTTATATAATACTTCACAGATTTATTTAGTGCATTGTTGTGATTTTATTAACTCTTCATTTTGTTTTGTTTTTCTGCTTTTCACTTCCAAATAATTTTTTTTAGACAACATTTGAAAATAAATTAAATACTTTATAGACACCAAAACAAACTAAAATATCGTAAAAGTGAACAATAGCACCTGCGAAATGATCATGCATACATCTCACATCAGTTTCATGATCTTGCAATATTAAATTCAATTTTGAAATCCTTTCAATCAATTCAAGAAATTTGACATTACAATATTGATATAATTTATTTTTTTGGAACCTTAGAAAGACAAGATTAAGATTAATTCATAGGATCATTTTCAACTAAAATATAATTTGTTTTGTTATGAAAATTATCCACAATTTCTTGGATAATAAATATCACCAATATTCTTGGAATTTTTTTATTTTTATTGGGAGGGTGTATATAGGAATCTGTGTTATATGAGGGTATTTATAGTAAAACTCACCAAAAGGGCTTAAAACATTAACAAACTTGAGCCCAATCATTCATCATGTCAATATTTCGGGCCTTTTAATGAACTTTGCTATATAAACCTCCCAAAAATCAAATATTTCTTAATACACCTCCCTCCATAAAAAAAAAATTTAGTGTCCCCTAACGGCATGTGCCCTAGGCCGTCGCACCCTCGGCCTATGCCTAGTTCCGGCCCTGGCAAGAAGGCTTTTTTGTCAAGTTATTGGCCATTCATAGGTGTAGATGGGTGTCATATGAAAACCCAGTTTGGAGGAATTTTATTGATTGCCATTAATAGAGATGTAAATGACCAATACTTTTCTCTGACATTTGAAGTTGTAGGGACCGATACCACAAATTCATGGAGGTGGTTCCTTACCTTACTGCTTGAAGATGTTGGAATATGATAAAAAAAAAGGCTTAATTGCTTTGAAGTGCCATGTCAGCGTTGACCGAGTCAAAATTGGTCTAGGGGGCCAAAACTGCCAAAGATCCAATACATAGGGGGCTATTTTGTATTTTAATTAGTTAGGGGGCCAAAATTGCATCTTCTTGAAACATGGGGGGCCAAAAGTGCAATTAAGCCTAAAAAAAATATATGATTTGGTGGAGATTTCATGGATGGATGGTTTTTTCCCTTACTTTGACGAGACAACAAATCCGTAAAAGAAAGTTGGAAAAGAAATTTGAACATGAGAGTAATGGTAAGAAAAAAAACTAAGGAGTGCGTGTTTTATCCGTAAGAATAGAGTGAGTTGCTCATAATTTTTGGATTATTGAAGGAGTTGCAGATTAATGGGTAATTATGATACCAAAATATTAGAATTATTAAAAAAAAAAAAGGTCAATTTAAAATGTCTAATAAACATGTATTGTTTTTAAAGATAATAAATTGACTTGTTTCTAAAAATTGTGAATCTTCCACCGAGACATTGTATAATTAATCCGCTCAACCAAAGATTTCTAAAAATTTAGTTTTTGGGAGTATCGACAATAGGAGGTCCCAAGTAAAGAAAAGTAACATTGCGAATTTTACAATCCAGAACCATAGAAGCCTCGTTTAACCACGAGTCCAGAATATTAACACCAACTTTTTTTTATCAAGTAATAATTACAACATTTTTTATAAAGAATTTACTTGTTTTAATTGCTTAACCAATGCCTCTAAAACACCAGTTAGCATTCTCCATTTTATAAATTATGAAACTGTTTCTTTTATAATACAATTATTAATTGAAGGAATTTTCAGATAAGAAGGCAATATAAGAAAACTTTAAATAAATTAAAACGAGTGTCTCTGGGACATTCTTCAAGCATTCATAATGAAGAAATTACTATTATTTAAAAAAAATTAAAGACTTCAATTTTCAATACAATAAATACACAAACTTTTATAAAATATTACTCCCTCTGTCCTATAATAACTGTAAAAAAATATTGTCCCAAATAAATTGAGCAATTTCACTTTTCAATACAACAATAATTACTTTTTGGCTTAAATAGGTCTTTCGTTTCTGCAAATATAGACCATTTGAATTTTCGGCCATAAAGTTACTAATCCTTCCAATCTACCACTGCAAAATTTAATCATTTGACTTTTTGTTATAACTAGGTTTTTTAGTTGAGGTGGGCTGTCATTTGCGACATGCAGAGGTGGAGCTGCCTATGGGTCAAGGTGGGCCTTGGCCCACCCCCAAAATAATAATTCTTAGTAGGTATGTATACATATTATATCCTATATTTATATTATATATATTATTTGGTTAGACTTTGTACCGTTAGTGCTGCGTGTTGTAGTGGTTGGGAACGGTTTTGCCAAGTATAATGTTTTAGGTTCAACTCCTGCTTAAACTGTTTTCCTTTTTTTTTTTTTTTCCTTTTCTAAACGTTAAAATTCATAATTGAAGTTAGCTTTGCTTAATAAACACCTCCTTTATTTAATTTAAAACAATCATTCTTTCTTTACTCTTATTTTTGTGTACAATTGTCTCTTTACTTTCTTTTTTCATTCTTATTCTTATTTGTATACAAAAGAGGACTGCAACTCTTTTTTAAAACACATAACATATAATATAAACGTTAAAAGATCCTTAAATAACATTATATCATAAAAATATTTAATTGTATAAACACTATTTTTTGAGGTGCAAAAATACTATATTCTTTATTAAATTAAAGGCCAAATACCTCCCTAGGTCCTTTAAGTTTCACGTTTGTTTTAGATAGGTCCTTTAAGTTTCTAAGGTTTCAGATAGATCCTTTAAGTTTCGAGTTTGTTTCGGATATGTCCTTTAAGTTTCTAAGGTTTCAGATAGGTCCTTTATGTTTTGAGTTTGTTTCAGATAGGTCATTTCTATCAACCTCCGTTAAGCCAAAGTTGATCTGTTCGTTAAGCGAAACTCGAAACTTAAAGGACCTATCTAAAACCTTAGAAACTTAAAGGACCTATCCGAAACAAACTTGAAACTTAAATGACCTATTTAAAACCTTAGAAACTTAAAGGACATATATGAAACATACATGAAACTTAAAGGACCCAGAGAGATATTTGGCCTAAATTAAAATATATTTTATTATTGTACTTGATTATAAGTATATTTTTTTATGTAATGATCTTTTTTACATTATTATATGGCATGAGTTTTTTTTACTCAGTTGTCTGATTCAAATCAGGTTAATACATATACATTTATTTATAGAAGTTGGGTCATTTAATTCAATCATGAGGTTCAATCGATGACCTAGTTGTTCAATCAATGATCTTATACTTTGTCCGAGTTGATAATCGGTTCAGATTTAAAAATACTGGTTTGAACTATATTTAAAAAATAACGAGTTATAGTCATTCGAACTAACCAATGATAAAATATACCAATAAGAAAAAATATATTTTCATACACTAAACAAATTGGCCGTCCACAAAAAACTTTAATCACTGTCTATGGCCCACCCAAGATTTATTTTCTGGCTCCGCCACTGGTGACATGGTGCCCATGTGGCAAGCGATGATTGAGCGAGGTGGTTGGCTTAAATAGGTCTTTTGTCCATGCAAATATAGACCATTTGAATTTTCCTCACAGAAGTTACTAATCAGATGTAATTAGGACTATTTTTCAAATGATTAATATTTGCGATGACAAAATAAAAGAATTAGTAACTTTAGGGACAAAAATTGAAATGACCTATATTTGCAGGGACAAAGACCTATTTATGCCTTACTCTTTTCTAAGTATAACTCTAATTAATACTACTTTCATCATTCTAATTCAATATATTCTACTTTGCATTTATAATAAGACACTCAAAACTATTTTTTTTTCTTTTTCTTTAAAACATTTTTTTTAATATAAATGAATAAAAAAATAAGAAGAATTGACACACCTCACAAGACACAACGGATTGAGAAGACGACAAAACTCAGAAAGCCAGTAATGTCAGAAATATCTGAGACATGCACAGAAACAAGTAGTATAGTCAATTCAATTGTTACCGGAAATAGCCGGTTCATCTCGTTACCCAATGTATCTTCATCAATACCTTCCCCTATTCATTTGTTCCTTCCAAGATTATTAATCAAACATAGAAACCTCATTCACATTAGTAATCATTATTAGTACTACTACCTCATAGGATAGAGAAAAATTTACCTAAACTTGGTTTTGCTTGTGAGAGTGAGTGTGTGAGTTTGTGTGCATTTTCAGTCTCAACAAATTAATGCGTATTGAAAACAACAAAACCCATAACCAAATTCACGTATAAGATCATCTTCATCATTATTCTTACCATATCTTTTCGTTTCACTATCACAATCACTATCAACATCACTTCCATCACTCTCTTTCTCTTTTTTCATAAACAAACCCTATTCTTTTTTTCATTTTTATTTTTATTACTGATTTTTCTTTTGTTTGTTTAATACTATGGCTGAAGAGGGTTTTGAAAATTATCATATCCCACAACAAAGTAGAAGAGAAAAACTTCGTTATTTATCTCAAAACCAAACAAGTTTCATTGAATCTTCAACTACCCTTAACCCTAATTATTCACCTTTACCTTCTCTTTACGATCCTTCACTCATTTCTGCTATAGATGCTATAAACAGTAACCCTTTTCTTTATCAAAACCTTCGTCAAATGAATCATGTATACAACGATGGTGGTAGTAGTAGTAACAACAATGAAGCCATGTTGTTAAAATCTGAACCTTTATCTTTATCTTTATCATCAAACAAAAACAACCAGAATCAGATGAGTGCTAATTTTCAACGTTATGGTTCTGTTGTTGATGTTTCAAGGAACACGGTTCCATTAGGACCGTTTACGGGTTATGCTTCTGTTTTGAAGGGATCGAGGTTTTTGAAACCTGCACAACAATTATTGGATGAGATATGTGATGTTGGTGTTCGTGCTGAGAAGATTATTGCTGCTGCTGATGCATCTTTGATGGAAACTAATCATGTTAATGGTGTTGATGATGATACACTTGGTCATGATGGAAGGAAGAACAGGTCTAGATTATTAACAGTGCTTGATGAGGTATAAAGTTTTTTTTCTTCTTCTTTCTCTTTTAAGATATTTTTTAATTATTTTGTTTATGAGTTGTGTTATATAAACATACAAAAGTTAGACATCGTTTTGGTACGTTATAAAATACATTCGATGAGAGAAAAAACAATATAATAATTGGAAACCCTATTCATACGTACATACGGTGTTGATGTGGATTTTGTGTCAAAGAATTTATTATTTTTTTTTATTATAATCCATGGAATTTTTGGTTATGCTATTTTTTTATGGTTAGGGTGTTCAAAACGGAAACCGTAAAAAACCGCTGGTTTGGATGTATTCGAATCACTTTTCTACCCAATCGTATGAGTTGGTTTGATTTACAGTTTTTATTTTAACAACCAAACCAAACTGCAACATAAGAAAAATAATTAAATGTATGACACCTAAACTAATAGTGATATAAACTCTATGACAACTTTAATAAAATGATATATTTATTCTTTTCTAAGTTTTTTCTGTGTGTTTTTTCTTTCAAAAATTTATTTATCTACTACTTGAACTTTTAGAGAATGATAAAATCTTAATCTTTTACATTTCATACATAATATGATTACTTTTTGTCTACTTTTTTAATTTAGTCAATATTGTTTGGTGAAAATGAAATTGTAATGTTGAATGAAATTAAAAACATCGTCGGAAACATTATTGGAAATATGTTGTGTTTTAACTTTTTAACTCAATTTTAATTTTGAAAACAAAAAATTGTGTGTTGTCTCAAAAAAACATTAAAACTCATTTGGTGTCCTTAGTTCAATGGAGCTATCTACTTGGGACATGACATTAATAACAACGGTGATACTTTTCTTACTACTATCGAATCAAATTTTGATGTTAAAAAAAAAAATGGTTGTACTCTTTTTGTGGATAGATTTTGGTTTATGTTGTATTTATGTGACTATATGGATGAACTTTTTACCCGATATTCTATGGGATAAGTTTGATGAACTTGATGATCTTTTTTCAAAAGTATTGATGAGAAGGAATATATGCTGAAGAATGGGAGTGTAAAGTGTTAATTGATACCCATAGCAAAGATTTTATACCATGTGTATTTTATTAAAGTGATTGATTGATAGGAATCCTTTAGAAAAGATTTTTACTCCAAAAAAGTGTGTTTTGATTTGATCATCTTGTTCAAAGGTTAAAGTAATTAACTTGTGTAGATAACAAAGTTTTTTGCCTAAAAAGATTGGTTTATGAAATTTTGGATGCTATTATAGTTGCATGTCATTTCAAAGTAGTGATAGAATCAGAATATGCAAATGGATTTGCTGCAATAATTGCATCACGCAGATTTCAATCTGTAATGTTCAATCTCAAAATATCGGTCGGGATTGTTTAAATCTGATTTTGTTATTGTGTAATATGATTCGTAAGATCTCAAAATAACAGTCGAGATTGTTAACAACGCTCAAATGCGTGCTACTCTTGGGAATCCGGATCTCATAGAATATATACACAAAGATATTTAGGTTGACTACCTAAATCCGGATCCGATTGAAGGTGAAATTGGTATTTACAATGATGCTGCGGAGTTTGAAAGTGTACTTTTATTGATTAGCACCGTTAGATCTTTAGGTTGTACTATTGATTTCTTGATGTTCATAAAAAGATTAAGATGTAGAAGTGGAATATATACATGTCACATCAGCTTGTGAGATAATTCTTCTTTGTCAACCTGAACAGGTTTGCAGGAGGTACAGACAGTACTATCAGCAGATTCATGCAGTAATAACTTCATTTGAATATGTTGCCGGCCTCGGTAACGCTGCTCCGTATGCAAGTTTGGCTATAAATGCCATGTCCAAACATTTTAGATTCTTGAAGAATGTGATTACTGACCAGCTTCAGTTTATCGGTAAGTCTAATTATCAGATAAGCAATAGAAAGGATGAATCTCCAAGGTTTCACAACGGCGATGGAGCCCTTTACAGTCAAAGGCCAGGGTTTATAGAACATGTCCAACAACCTGTTTGGCGACCTCAAAGGGGGCTCCCGGAGCGTGCTGTCAGTGTTCTTAGGGGATGGTTGTTTGAACACTTTTTGCATCCGTAAGTGTGTTATTTCAATCTTATTAATATCTTATGAAGCACAAACACTAGCATGACACTAATATTAGTTTTTTTATCACAAGTGATTGAATGTTGGACACTAGCATCTGTCGGACACCAAAATATGCTTTCAGTATGAAGGTGTTGGTGCAATGTATTCAAGATTCTAAAATTGAAATCATGTAACTTCCTTAATAAGGTGGAGAATTATGGTCAAGTATGGATGATGCGGCCTCAATTGAGGAGACGTCGAATTTTTTGATGTCGCTGCTAGAGCGCAGCTCCATATATTCTTTTTAAACGCTTCTATCAAGTCGCACTTCAACTGTGATATACACATTGGGCTTTTCCCTTTTTCTATTATCATCAATAGAAAAAGTTGAAATAACAACGGGTTGGTTGCCAAATTCGGTCACTATATATATCACTTAGTGACAAAAATTAGAGGCAGATTTTATATTTTTCCGTCACTCTGTTTCAGCTTTTTCTAGTAGTGAACATGTATATGGACATTCCAACCATTTTATAAGACATGTGTTTAGATTACCAATATGTTGTTTTCTTGTTACAGTTACCCTACCGATACTGACAAGCTAATGTTGGCTAAACAAACTGGTCTATCTCGTAACCAGGTTAATTTTTCATGATTAAAGCTGCATTTTCTGTTTCATTTCATGCGTGAGGAATTCTTTGCAGTATTATAATCGACAATGTCTATGTGTTACAGGTGTCTAATTGGTTTATAAATGCAAGAGTAAGGCTTTGGAAGCCAATGGTGGAAGAAATACACATGCTTGAATCACAACAATCTCCAAAGGAATCACAAAGAGATGAACATAATCGAAACAATTTAAGCGAGAACAACATTGCTGAGAATCCATCTACCTCCACAGACAAGTTTATCGATGTTGCATATAAACGCACTAGAAACGAACTTCACAACATGTCAGTGCCAAATCATAGTATCGCAAGCAATCAACAAGTTGGTAATGTTGGAGTGAGCATGATGAATAATGGTGCAACATGCAATGGTGTATCTCTGACGCTCGGTCTTCATCAAAATCATGGAATTGGGTTATCCGAGCCTTTCAACATGAGTGCTGCGCAGCGTTTTGGTCTTGCACATCAACCTGATAGTTACGCCGCGAGTGGTTTTCAATTGCAGAATAGGCAATTTGGGAGAGATTTTATTGGTGGGCAACTTTTGCGTGACTATGTAGGATGAATCTTCAATCCACTAACTCAGCAACTACCAACCATGTTTCTTTGGTTTCATAATCACAAGATAAATTAGGAGTGATTGAAATTGGATTCTAGTTTGGGATTAAGTGGTGTTGTACATTCTTTTTATCTTAGTAGTGGAAAAAAATACTATGTTATAGGGTGATCCATTCCACTTTTCTAATGGCCTTGTTTGTTACAAGGCTAAGTGTTGTTAATTGTCCTTTTTATAATATTTAGGCAAACAAGGTCAAATGGATATGTGTGACACAATTGATGGAAAAACATACCAAATTAAATTTTCAACTCCATAAAAAAGTGACATGTTTCCGTCTTTCAAAATTGTTTAATTATTCTTTTTGAATAATGGATAGCCCATTTCATTTCATCCATAAGAGAGAGAATACAATAAGGTGGATGATAGAAAATACTGGGACTAGCATGTAATATAGATGCTCTAGCAAGACTATGAGCGACTCTATTAAATAAGGTTGGGATTTATATTGTTCATTTTTGTGATGAACTTCAATAATTCAAAGAAACCTTTTTATAAATTGCATATTTTCAGAACAATCAATCATCAAATCTCCCAAACATGTAAACCGTACTAGCTAAACACTTAGAAATAGTATCATTGATATCAACAAGTCCATGTGGACCTATATTTTATTGACTATTATTTTTTCCACCCTCTTAAGTTCTCGCGCGCCCTACAAAATTACAAAAAAGTCCTCTGGATTATATATTCTGGATACATAATTTCCCAGAAATTTCCGAATTATATAATCCGGAAACCTCTTTTACTACTTTTACACACTTTTCTTACACTTTGCTTTATTTTTATATTATTTGGATGCTAAATTCATAAAAAAAAAAGAAAAAAAAGGTATGAATTACATAATCTATGAAAACGTGGTTCTTGTGGTGTAAACCACCGTCCAAAACATCCTAACACAGTGCAAATTACATACTCCGGACACCTCCCATGATTTCCGGAGTGTGTAATCCGAATGTTTACGACATATTACAAAAAAAGGACCTTTAGGCCTTTAACAGAAAATCAAGGTCGAAGAAGCGGAAGTGCCCCAGAAACTAAACAAGTTCGGTGTCGAGACGGCAAGAAAGGCAGATGTTGATCATATCATAATCCCCTTCTGCACCTGGAGATGGCAAGTGAGAATTGTGGATCCTGTTGCTCATTGCACAAGCCCCATCGGAAAGAGAAGTGAACTTGTAGTCCAAACCTGGGGGCATAAAACGTAGTTCGAGTTGACCCCAATCGAAGAGAAGACCTTCGGCACTCATGACGCTTCTACAGTGAGCAAGACGCTGTCGAGTGAAAAGGTCATGAAATAGGGGAAAAAAACCTATCATTGTCAAAACCTTCGCTTGCCTGCACGTTGGGCGCTGCTGAGAACAAATTGAATCATTGGCAGGTCAAAGTGAGGTTGTTGAAGCATTTGAGCCGCTTTGACAATGTAGTACAATGCATGGCCACTGAGAGTAAGTTGCTGCAAGAACTTCCTTTGTCCCGCATTAGGAGAAGCGAGGAGAAGAAGGCGCAGACAATCTTCCGATACCGCTCTAAGCACTACATGGTTTTTCGAAAAGTCTCCGATGGAGTTTCGCAGGTTTCCGGAAGGTTATAAACTCTCTAGTGCTCGGAGTGGCGATCTTCTTGGCAATGAGAGTTGAAATTCTAGCAGAAGCATTTCCATGGCGTGAAGGAGTTTATTGCTGCCTTGCGGGAGAAGGGAAGATACAAAGGAAAGAAATTCAGGATTTGGTGGAGAGCAAGAAGGTAAGAAGGCATTTTATAGTAGAGAGAGACAACTATGTTGGAAAGAAGCAAAGAAGCATAAATGCCTTGAGATAGTGGATAATTAATTGTCGTAGGAGACATAAAATCTTGGAGATCTTGTGAAGAAAGGTGCAATGACGATGAAAATTGGAACTTGCAATATGTATGACGATGGAAAGTTCAAATAGGGTGCCATAGGATAATAAATAGGTCTGTTTATCTTCCAAACAAGTTGTCCGGATTTTATAATCCAAATAGTTTTTGTCTTTTCCGGATTATATAATTTGGACAACCTCAGTTATTTTTTGATGGTGCGTTTCACCAAATGTTTAGCCGGTTAGTGGAGTTTTAATGCGTTTTTTTGGACGGTTTTGAATGACAAACACGTTTTCATTGTATGTACTTATGACCTAGGACTTATATAACGGTCAACAGTGACCTTTGACATAAAAGAAAACACCAAAAATTAGATTTTGAATGTGTCCATATTTTGTGTTCCGAAAATCTCTAACAATCTGGTTCGGATTACATAATCCGGACTAGGGGTATTTTCGGTTTATTTGCAGGGTGCGCGAGAAACAGGAAGGGTGAAAAAAGTAATGGTCTATTTTATTATGACGATAAAATCTCACATTTGTGGGCTTATCATGGGCTTGATTTCATTGTTGGGCACTTGTTGAATTATTGAGGTAATTTTCCTCTAACCCGTTTAGACTAGAATTTCTCTGCTACTTTTTATTTTACTTTGTTCTGATTTTTTTATTATGGCGGAAAATTTTCAAATAAAACATAGTTTACGGAGAGTTTTGCAAAAAGAATGTCTATTCTCTGATTTTCAAATGGATGATTCAAATTTTCATCTATAATTTTTTCTCGAATGTTGTGATACTATAAAAATAGATGGAGTGACTCCTAATGTCATAGGAATGTAGGAGGAATTGATTCAATCTTTCCTCACTCAATGTTCCCATGCATCCAAAGTTTCTCAATCGGGGAATGAAGCAATAAGTTTTTCACAAAAATAGTGGGAGTCGTTATATGAAGTCTTGAAGGACTTCAAGATTTTTTATTTTATTTTTACTTTAAATAAAATTTCATTAACAAAAGTCTGACAATAAATTAAAAGTCAAGACTGCAGAAATACAAGGTAAGATCTCTTCAATCCATATATAGTCGGGATTATGAAGAGAGTATTGAGCTAGATAATAGGCAGCATGGTTAGCCTCACGTCCAACATGCAAGACTCTTAAACTACGAAAAAATACATTAAAATTAATTATATCTCCAATAATAGAGGCAACATAATTGTGAACATTTGATTTTGCCTGAATGTTCAACGCCTGAACCACATTAAAAGCATTTGATTTTGCTATAAGATTCATAAAAAACATGTCTTTTGCAAATTCCAACTCCTTCCACATAGCTAAAGCTTCTGCTACATCTGAATCTAGTAATGAAAATACTTAAGCTATGCACACAGCTAAATATTAAATAAAATAGTGTACATACTATCAAGCAATTACACAAAAATGCACATAGTAACACAAAAATTGTTGAAACATAACACATATAAGTCTGACGGACATACCAATTTCTGATACCACTGATATAAAACCCTAAATTTCAAAATAATTATTATAGAAATTATCTAAACAATATGTAAGTTTTTTAATTGAGAATAGAAAAAACCAAATAAAATACATTTAAAACTAATAATAATTGTTTTCGTAAAATAAATAAATTTTTATATTGTATAAGATATCACATCTACACCACTAATAATAACACAACATCATAATTTAAAATAAAATACATCGGCTTCTTAGAACCTTACAATTATTCTCATAATAAAATCACATATAATATTTTCTCTATATCCAACAAAATAAGTCAAGACCATATTATTAACCCCAAATTTGATATCGTAATATCAATGTCTTACAACCCAATTTAAACATAAACAATAATTCTAAACTTTTAGGAACACCATAACATAGGTGAGAGATAACAATTATCCAATTTATTCTCTTGATGATAGCCTGCATATAATTTTTACAAGAGAAATAGTTAGAAAACATTGGGGTGATATAAGTTCCAAATCATTCAATTAGAAACAAATATAAAAAGATATGTACAAAACACAAAAACTTCTAAGGTGTACATATAACTATACAAGATATGACAAGATATATACATCAAATGCAAGATTCATGCACCTATACTCCATAAACATGACGTACAAATAACTCAAGCTCAAGAAAGTAGCATAGGAGGATATCGACTATCATATAAGAATAACATCTCTCTCAATGAATTTTAGTACAAAACACTTTCACTACGATTTTATTAAGAGACTAGTCTGAGTTACCAAGATTTATCAGTACGCCCTAACACCATGGGGTCAACAAGAGTCGTTGAGGTTTTCACACCGAAGCATGCCGTGACGGATCTTGAATTTTTTTGTTGGGGTTGCCAAATATTTAAAGATTATATATTAAACAGTTTCAAGAAAGTATCAAAATTATGAATAGGTGTGGTGGTTCATTTTCTTGAATACTACATGTAGGTTGGCAGTTCAAGTCCCCATCATACGACCACAAGTTGAATTCAGGGGTGACTTTCAATCACAACCACCATTAACTATGTGAAATAATATGTCAAATATGATAATTATAGAAAAGTTGGGGGTGCAGTGGCACCTGTGGGTCTCCAAAGAGATCCGCCGCTGAAGCATGGTTAACTCGAAGGTAAGGATAATAAATCCCAATAGCCACTCATCATCCAATTAGTTTTTCTCTATCCCTTTTTATAAATCCTCACAATGTCTCTCTGCCTTATTGAACCAAAATAAGTTTTAGAATAATGTCTCTAAGATTTTGATGCTAACAATGTATAGAAGAACAATTAGGTACTCTAAATTTTGTTCTACTGTGCAGGAACGTAGAATTAAATTCTGACTCTGAAGTCAATATTTTGACTCTGAAAACACTAAACTCTGAAGAAACGAATTCTATCTTGGTTCAACAAGGTAGACATATTTGGTACCCAAGATGAAGTTTTGATTTAAAGATGGTCAATAAAAATCCAAAGCTCTGATCAAATATGGATCAAGTTAGTAAGACAAGTTTTGGTCTGAAGACGAAGTTCTAAAGGATTAAGTCAATGGTTAGCGCTCTGAAGATCATCTGACCAGTCTTGTCTTATTTTGACGAAACATCATTGTCCAGGTTCATTAGTATGTTTTGTCATGTTATGTTAAACGAAGACACATTTTTGAAGCGGATAAAGCTCTTATAAGACAAAGTGAATGCAACAGATCATTCTAAAAGAAGCAAAGGAATTCTAAAGTAGTGTTCAATGAATTATCCCTTAGAGGAAAAGAATTTACTTATGAAGATAGCTCTTGATGTGCTGGCAATATCTTCAAACATGACTCTATTCAAATCTCTTATAAAAGTACATTGAGCATTTGAAGAAAGGGACACAACTACACACTTTCAATTGTGCCAAAATTCTGATAAGTGCAAAAACACTTAAAAAAATTCTTTCAAATTATCATCTTAGAATTTCTTAAGTGTTTGAAATTACGTTGTGCTTAATTTAATTTACCACTCTTTGACTCAAAAATGTAAACAAACAAATTTTTACTGTAAACTCTGATCATGTTGGATTGTAAAAGTCCTCAAGAAGAGGCAGAAAATCTTAGACTTGTCTGTCTAAGTAGTTTGTAATCAAGATTGATTACGGTGAAAAAAATATATCTCAAGTGTGAGGCGGCTAAACGTAATACCGTATTATGGGGTGAACAAGGATAAATATATGTGTTGACCTCTTCTCTCTTCTCTAGTTATCTTTTGCATCCTTTGATTTGTTTTTAAGTTGGAAAATATTTTTCAAAAAAATCCAACACAATTCAACCTACCTTTCTTGTGTTTTTCTCACCTTCATGCATCTCTATATTTTTTTGGTTTTACCCAAATGCTCCTACCCACACAAATCTAATTATGATCGAGGTGCTCCCGACATCTCGATATGAGTTAGGGTTTTGATCTTGGAGCCTAGCAATGATATTTGTTTTTTTGGGAAGGTATTGTTAAGTTAAACATACTATATAAATTTGTTGTTTCCAAATTCGTTCAATGTTTGCGTAGCCACTTTAATGACCAAATTGCATTCTCATTATTAATTAGGGATTCCAGGACGTCGCGTGAGCTACACAAGGATCCTATTGATAATTATTTGGGATTTCTTGGTAGGTATTATATTCTCTCAACCTAACCTCCATATGTTATCATTATATACCTTAGATATATCAACAATTTAATGTGTTGAATTTATCATTTTTATTCGTGTAAGTAGGTATATCGTTGGAGCGACCATAATTTTTTTTTGAAAGTTTGGAACATATTTACTTTTACACCTCTAAAATGATGAGGTTTCTTGCAGGTGAGGACCCACCATAAGGCATGGTGTGGCGCTGCCACACCAGATTATTCCCCTTTTTCATATAATAAACCTAGGCAATTCATTATATATAATATACGTTGCTAGTATGACATGGTTGTTCAATTGGCCCAGCGGTAGACTTTTTGTTGATTGAATTGCTTGTTCGCAGTTCAATTCCAGCGCACCCC
>Ga0315913_1000840_pt1 | contig 30470 bp, 21 predicted proteins | sample MpolsnodulesMG_FD_207736 | JGI IMG/M metagenome (GOLD analysis project Ga0315913, IMG submission 207736) | Medicago polymorpha root nodule microbial communities from Los Angeles, California, United States - small nodules | ecosystem: Host-associated > Plants > Roots > Nodule | place: USA...
TTTCATCTCTGCATCCTTCAAATCACATGCAATAACCATCATTCATTTGGTTAGATTCAAGTGAAAACAACAAGATATTTGGTATGATCATATTAGCACCAATTAACAAATCATAATTATGGGCATACGTGTTTCATGATGAGGAATCAATCTTCATAATATGCATCTCAATTCTTGGTGTTGCAGACATATATCAAGGAAAGACAAGCAATATACCCTTCTAGTTTCTGCAAAAGCAATTAATTTTTAAGGTTAGTCATATTTCTTGTTTTGAGCCATCTTTTACTCTGCTGTTGTAGAATTTCAACAGTAATTCTTGTTGTTCAATTCAGAAAAATGCGTATGAGTTATCTTTAAAAAGTTCATTATGCTCTTTAAAATTTCTTAGGTTCAGCTTTTTTCAATGTGGCAACATTTTTGTCGTCCAGTGTGTGTGGTGAAATTTAGTGTGAATAATTTGTGCTGGTGACGCATGTTAATTTTTTTTTTTTACAACAATTTCTTGATTCTAGGTAAGTGTGAACTAACGTAAAACTTTGAGAGATACAAACAATTTCTTTTTAGGTGAGAAAGTACATAACACGACAGCTGCCAAAAAACGGGTACGAGTGTGTTTTGAATTTTTTAAAACAGAAAAAATAAGGTGATTAGATGATAAACTAACTTATAACAAATAAATTATAGTCCAGTCGATGGTGTATAATGGATAAACAACATGGTTGAATTTGGTAAACTTAAGGGTTGAACAAATTTATACATATGAAATGAAAAAAAAAAATATGTTTAATTAATATTTAACTTTTTTCAAGTAAAATAATAAAGATAAAATTAAGAGAAAAATGATAAGTTATAAGTTAGTAAAAATAAGTTATAAGTTTGTAATACCTCAAAAAAAGTTGAGAAATGTTAGGAACACTCTATTTCTAGCACTCTTTGTGAGACTTATTCCCCTGTTGGGTGAAACTCATGTGGACCTTACCACTTTATATGGGATCCATTTCTAATATGTGGTACTCATGTGAAATTCACGCAATAAAAGAGTGAGTGTCCATAAAACTTCTCAAAAAAGTTATAAGCCTCTAAGAAAAAAGTGTCACTAAACACTTTTTTTTTATACGGATTTATAAGCTATTATTATAGACTATGAAAAAGGGTTTAAGTGGACTACACTCTTTCGTCAACAAAAAAAAGAGTAAATTACACTCCTCTCCTTTCAAAGATGTTTGAATTACACTCATATCCCTTATGTTAAAATATACACCCCCCTCCCTTGGAAAGTAAAATTTACACTCCCCTTCCTTATAAGATGCTTGAATTACAACCCCATCCGTTAAAAATTAATATGCACTACATTTTAATCTATTTTAACATAAATAAATATTTGGGTTAAATATGTTTTTGGTCCCTATAAATATGTCAACTCTTTGTTTTAGTCCCTCTAAAAAATTTCTTCAACTTTTAGTCCCTCTAAAATTACATCTTCACTTTTGGTCCCTCCTTTAAAGTAAACTCATATGTAGAATTCATATTTTTGAATACAATTTTGCAAAAAAATTCATAATATTATAAGAATCTCTCCCAAAAAAAATAGAATTTTTTTAAAAAAACATGAATTTAATATGAATTTTTGTATTTTTTAAGGTTAAAAATTCATATTTAATTTGTGTTTTGTTAAAAAATTCTAATTTTTTTTTTGGGAAATTGTTTAAGAATATTTTACACATTTCTGCATAATTTTATTAAAAAATACAAAAATTAAATTACAAATAGGGACCAAAAGTTTGAAAATTTTATAGGGACTAAAAGTTGAAGGAAAATTTTAGAGGGACTAAAATAAAAAGTCGGTATATTTATAGAGACCAAAAACATATTTAATCCTAAATATTTTTATGATATATATTAATTTTGAACTACCATTTAAGAAAAATTAATTAATTTTATTATAATTTAAATGTCAATGATAATTGAATTTAAATATTTTTGCTATTGATTTTAAATAACCATGCTTTATTGTCTTTGGTAATTTTTCACATATTTTAATATTTTTTGTTAATTCATATTTTATAATAGGGTTTAAAACTACATGTTAATGAAATTGTGAATAAAAAATATCGAAAAATATGTATTCAATTTTTTATTATATTAAAATAGATCCACAATACTATTTTTTCCGAAGTGTGTTAGATTATTATTTTTTTCTACATTATTAGAAATAAAAAAATATTGAGGGAGTAAAATGTAGATTTTAACATAAGAGGAGAGGGGAATGTAATTCAAGCTTCTCTTAGGGAAGGGGAGTGACAAGTAATTTTCTAATAAGTTTTGAGTAAGAGGGGAGGAGAGTGTATATTTTAACATAAGAGGAGTGGACAATGTAATTCAAGCATCTTTGAAGGGAGGGGAGTGTAATTTACTAAAAAAATAGCAGGCCACGCCCTAGTACATAAAAGGCATTTATAGATATGATGACATGAGTATATAAAAGGATTTAGTACACTCTAGTATTTTATTTTAAACTACTCGAGTGTATTTTGTACTTTCAGTAATTTAAACATATTATCTTATAATTTATTTTTACATATTTATGTATATTATTACCTTTAAAAAATAATATATTTTTATAAATTAGAATTATGTTATGATATCATTAAAATTACATTTTCTGGACCAACAAGAAAAGAAGTTACATTTCCTAAAATATTATGTTAAATATTGAAAATGAGCACAACCTAATTGGTGCATTAGCACATTAGTTTATGGAAAAAGATTAGTTGACACCAAAAGTTCATCTACATCCTGAGAGATAGAGATAAATAAAATGATGTGATAAATATGATATGCTGTTAATGTGACAAGAAGAGGGAAAATAAGATGTTAAATGTATGTATGGAATTAAAAGGTTTTCAAATAAATAAGAGTTGTTAATTTATTTAGAGATGGGAAAAATTTAGGTGCACTTTCTAAGGTGAATTTCATATGATAATTTCTTAACAATGATTTTTTAGTTTTTTTTTTTAGGGAAATAATCTTTTAGTTATATTCATAAACTTTGAAAAACTTAATAATTCGGAAAAATTATGGATAGTTAAGTTATGTTCTACAAACCTTTGAGAAAAAAGTTAAGACCTTGAGAGAAAAACACTATTACACATGAGTATTATCCTTTAAAATATGTCATACTAGATTTTTGACCCGTGCTCCGCACAGGTTTATTGTAAAGGGATTGACATACGAATCATAAAATGCAATATATAATTGGTAACGGTGAAAAAATAACACGTGATAATTCATAGTAGACAAAATAAAACACTTCATAAAATGCATGAAATCTGAAAATATTATAAAAGAAAATCCGGTAATCCTATCAATAATTCGGTAAAAGAAAAATATGAAATTTTTAGTACATTGGCATGTAGTTTCATCACACATTACGAAATACTTCCTCATATACGACGTTAGACGTTACATTGGTATCTTCGCCATCTTCATCAGTGATCAATGTCTTTAGTCCTTCTTTGGATGTAACTCTTGAAACAATAACATACAACTGTCCGTGAGAAAATACAGGTGTTGGTGGATATACACCAACATGTTTAAGCGACTGCCCTTGACTTTTGTGAATTGTCATTGCAAATGATACAATCAAAGGAAATTGTCTTCGTTAGGTTAAATTACTACTAACCTAATAAAGCAAATGGGAAAGAAAATATGAGGTTAAGTTGCTGCAGACCTAGCAAAATTAATAAATAAGGATAAGTGTAGAAAATATTGTCAAAAAAAAAGGCAAGAGGATATGAATGAAATTGGTGCGATGCATTTTTTTAGATGAAATTTGTTAGGTTAAATTACTGCTAACCTAATATAGCAAATGAGAGGGAAAATATGACATTAAGTTGCTGCAGACCTAACAAAATTAATAAATAAGGATAAGTGGAGAAAATATTGTCAAAAAAAAAGGCAAGAGGATAGGAATGAAATTGGTGCGATGCATTTTTTTAGATGAAATTTGTTAGGTTAAATTACCGCTAACCTAATACAGCAAATGAGAGGAAAAATATTATGTTAAGTTGCTGCAGACCTAACAAGATTAATAAATAAGGATAAATGTAGAAAATATTGTAAAAAAAATAAAGGCAAGAGGATAAAAATGAAATTGGTGCGATGCATTTTTTTAGATGAAATTAGTATAAAAAAATGGGTTAATAGGTCTTTACCCCATGTAATATAGGTCATTTTCGGTTTTTCCTTCTTTAATTTTTTGTTTTGTTTTGATTTATCCCTTAATAGGCCAAACAAAATCAATTTTATTTTTTTTAAGAAATTTTCGTTTTTGTTTGGCCTATTAAGGAGGTAAATCAAAACAATTTTTTTTACAGGAGTAAATAAAAAAAATTACAGGGGAAAAACTGAAAATGATCCATATTACAGGGGTAAAGACCAGTTAACCTAAAAAAAGTTAAGTAAATTCTTAGATGAAAAATTATAAATTATATTTTATTTACGTCGAAGACTGAATTTTAGTATACTAAAGTTTTATTTCCATAAAAATCGAAGGGTTAAAGAAAACTTCAAATATTTTTTTTTCCTTAAAAAAATAGTTTTTTTTAATGAAAAAAACTTTAAGTAAATGAGATGAAAAAAACTATCTCTTATTTCTAAAATTTAACACGTGATGCAGTATTAACCCAAGATTTAACTTAATTTTTTTCCGTGACTTTACTATATTAACCCTAGATTTAATTTATGCACAATATCATCTCTAATTTCTAAATGTTAACCCGACACGCAATATTAACCCTAGATTTAACCTAATTTTTTCGCGTGACTTTACTATATTAACCCTAGATTTAATTATGCAAAATGTCATCTCTAATTTTAACCTAATTTTTTCCTCCACACATTTGCATTTAATGTTTATCTAAAGTAAAATAAAATTATGTTCCTAATTATAAGCTGTTTTTTTGGAAAGGAATAACCGTTAACCCGTCTCGCTATACTTAACCTATTATGCTACGTTACTTATAAATGTTAATTCGTCTCGCTATACTTAACCAAATTTTAAATTAATTTTTCCCCCACACTTTTGCATTTAATGTTTATCTAAAGTAAAATAAAATTATGTTCCTAATTATATGCTTTTTTTTTTAAATCTCTTACTTATAAATGTTAACCCGTCTCGCTATACTAAATCTAATTTTTCCCTCCACACTTTTGCATTTAATGTTTATCTAAAGTAAAATAAAATTATGTTTCTAATTATATGTTGTTTTTTTGGAAAGGAATAACCGTTAACCCATTTTGCTATACTTAATCTAATCTTTTATTTATAAATGATATCCCGTCTTGCTATATTTAACCTATTATGTTACGTTACGGTATCAAGGACAATGTCATGGAAAATTATGTTATGGTACAGTACCAACGTATATGCTTCTTAATATTATGAAATACTATATGACAATCATGACATTCATCTAAATTATTTTCCTACCTATTACCGTCAAATATCACCTTCCATAACCCGTCGATGGTCTAGTAAAAAATATTGGTATCCCGGGATCCTAAATTACTTCATAGATGATATGATACACAAATATTCTGCTTGTTTATTGTCCATAATCTTTTACCGTGTTCTTCTTTCGAATCTTTTGCCGTGTTCTTCTCTCGAGCATAATTTATTTTATCGTATCTCATGAAAAAAAGTAATTTGCCAAACATAAAAATAGTTTCAGTAAAAAAAAAAAAGTCTTTTTTCATAAACATATTTTTTTTATAGAGGATTGAATTAATTTTATTGCTTTTGCAAAATAGAATTAATTTTAAAATACAACGTACATGTTTTTACATCGTCAACCAACCAATCACAATTTTTTAGGATATTAGTATAAAGTTTTTATCTTCCTTTATAGTTTAGTAGTGTCTAATCTTCGATGTTTATTTAGGTTACCATAAAATAAATTCTAAGTAAATATAAAAAAGTTAAATATTCCTTAAAAAAAAAGTTAAATATTTTAATGATTCAACAATTATAAAAACTAACACTATTTATAACCGCATATTTTTAAGGTAGGTATGGATTTTAAGGTAGTAATGAAAATAAATACCATTAATGGCTTCATCTTTTTAATGATTTGAATTAGATATTTTCGCAGAATTGAATATTTACCATGATTTCTTTTGATTTTGTTTGTTTTTGTGAATGAATTTACCCTAATTTAATCACTTTTCCCTGCTTCTTTTGTGCCCGGCCCATAGCCATTGAACATGCATAAAACAATGCTATAAATTGCCCTACACACCAAACTTTCTAAGATCATGTGTGTTGAGAATTAAAGAGGGTATTTCAGGAATATTGATATAGGTTATTAGGTCTGAAGTTGCTTTGCACTTGATAATCGATTGATCAGTTTTCCAACCCTGTTACTGAAAGAGGTGAGTCATCAACATCTTCTACCTTTTGTTTTTTACCCCAAAATAGTAGTATAGTAGTACTAGTACAATCATATTCACGAGTCTTTTCTTTTCCATGTGTTCTTATTATTCTTATCTTGACTTGATAAGTAATAAGGTGTTTTATTTTTTGTTTTCTCATATTGTATGAATACAACTTAGACAAGGCTCTACAATTCTTTTTATTCACGGTATATGGTATGTATAATTTGGGGTGTTAGATGAGTGTGAATTGAGAGTTTTGTTTTTAAGGATGAAATAATTGGAGTTTAAATTTGAGTAAAATAAATACTAATGACCCTTATCGAACCTAGATCTACAACATGAGTTTATATTTGAGTAAAATAAATACTAATGGTTTTTATCGATCTAGATCTACGATATGAGAGATAATTGAATGATTAAAATGAAGATGTTTTTATATAGAAGGTTCCGACGATTTGTGAGTGTTATGTTTTTAGGTTTAATATATAGCGTTAGTCATAATTAACCTTTATATGAGAAGGATTAAGATTCTAGACCTAAAACCCTAGTTGGTTTTTTGTTTGTGAAGTAAATAATTGGCCTAACTAGACCCTGACCCGTGCGATGCACGGGTTTGTTTCGATTTTCATATATAAGCATCAAATTATATTATTAGTTGTCGACATGTTTAAATGAATTATGTATAACATTTCGATAAAGACTACAGTGAGCAAAGTGCATAGAAGATGGAACTCATTATATAAAATTTAAACAATGAGCTAATTAAATAGTTCAAAGTACGCAGACTTTTGGGTTTACATTGCGAAGGAGAAAGGAGAAAAAAGGATTCAAAACCGTTCAGAAAGAAAGGAAAATGAATTAATTTGTTTTTTGAAAAGGAGTTTAATACTGGATATCATGTAGTGGAAGCCAAATGATATCATAAAAACAACAATTGGCTTGTTGGTCAAAGTGCTTTCAAGTAACCAATATGGTGTGGGTTCGAATCTTTGAAGAGAATTTTTTCATAAATATTTTTCAAATCCCTTAAAAAAGGCGGAATTAGGGTTAATCAGGACTGTTTAACATTTATATATATTAAGATTTGGTTTAACACAAGCTGCTATGTATATTTGAAACCATGACCTTCCTTTGGCAACAATTTTCTGTTCAATGTATATCAGGTTGTTTTTGTTGGTATGGAATGGAATGTTCACATATTTGATTGACTCATATTTTGTTTTTTTAACAGCAGATTGATTCACAATTTTTATAAGTAATAGTGTCATTCGTCTTGTCACTTTTGATGCTATATCACTCACACGACACACGTACCCCGCACCGCATCGGAAACTTCGTTGCACTTTCACCTTAGTCATAATACATTTATTCACTATAGTGAAGACACTGTTATTTTATAGAAAAAATGTAGTATCCAAATAAACCTTTGGAAGAAAAATAAAAGATTTCTTTTTATCACTTAAAAAAGTTTTTAGTAATGAGAAAAATAAGTTATCATTCTCAAAATTGCCACGTCTCTAATTTAATTTAATTACTTAGAGATTAAGAACATCTTGTTTATTATTTCAAGCACTGAAAATTCCTTTTACTAATTGCTTATGTCATTTTATGATGAGTAAAGATTAATTTTAAAGATGTGAAATTTAAAATCAATTTTACTATATTTGAAGATTTTTAATTACAATTGATTAAAATTTGAAGTGCAATTTTAGAGCCTCTGCTTTTTACAAGTATTTTTAACTATTGATTTATTTTTCAATTTATTCTTATGATATATAATTTTTAACTCATTTTTATGAAAATATATATTCAAATATAAATAGTTACATAAAGTTAGTTATACTCATTTTTAACTAAAATCAATTTTACAAAATTAATTTATTCGAATCAATTCTTCCATAGCAAAATCATACCAGACTATGAGTTTCATATATTTCTCTTGTTAGGCGTAAATGAACCTTCCACCTGTTCATTTTCATTAGATTCATTCCCTCGTAATTATCTTAAGAATATTGATTGATACCCTCTTTCATTTTGTCAAAAGCTAACGTCGACACTTGTTTGTAACATAAGCAATCTCTTATAATCATAGTCAAGTTATTTATAATCAAAAGTGAGAATTCACATTCCTATGCAAAGCTACAAAAACTCCAATTTATGTCGACGATCGACATGGATATATCAAAACCGTTGGAAAGGCTTTGCATGTGGGGGTGTGTACAACTGTCGTTATATGCTAGTGACACATGCAAGCTTGGAATAAAGCAAATGAACACTATAATATAAGTAATCAAAAATCATCATATACACAAAGAAGCAAAGGAAGGAAGCCAGCGCAAAGAAGCAATCGAAAAGCACGTCACACCCTTCTGTCCCATTTAGAGGACACGAAACCCACTCATCTCTCATTGTGCTATTGCACTCTTCTTGATCTTGTGTTTTTCTTTTTATGCAAGAAAATTTAGGTAAATTGAGTTTCGAAATTTATCGAATTTAAAGAACATTGAGAGATCACTCTTCAACTTAGGTGAATTGAGTGAAACTCTTAGTCATTGTTGTTTTTGGGTAACTTTTTATCAACTGAGTTGGCATGCAATTTCACTTTTCTATTCTTGTGCTCGAAATCAAATCAAACACGTGCATTTGTCTTTTTTATGGTATTAACTCTTCGGTTTTTAGGAGGAAAAGAACTCGTTGTTTGAATCGGTTCTGCCACAAGGTAAGTATAACTTGAGTATTAGTTAGTTATTCTGAGTATTAGTGTTAATAATTTTATAGAAACAACAAGGTACATACATATTCGTAATTCTTTATTTTTATCTTAGGCAATGTAATAGAATTAGTAATTTTATACGGCAAATGTAATCGAATTAATAATTTTATAGAAAGAATAAGGGTACATATTCTTAATTTTTATTCTTAAATAAATCTTATCATAGGCAATATAATCGAATGATGAATTACGCATTGTTCCAATTGCACGCGTTAGCTAGTTATTCTTACATCATTAAATTAATCTTTTTGTCCAAAAAATTATATTATAAATTAATCAATCAATTAAATAATAAATGTTGTTTATTTCTAGCGGTTTTTAAGTCACTAATTAAGGAATTTCCACACTTATACTCACATGTTTATGTTTATTCTCTTGCAGGTTTTTAGTCTTTAAGGAAGACAAAAAAACGCTACATTGTTTTTTTGTTTCTTTTCATTTCCTGGTAAGTTCCTCTTTGATTCTTTCTCTTATCACACGTCAAATGAGTCAGATAAAAAAAAACCTTTTCTCAATTTTTTTCTTGTTGTGACGGTGGGATATTTTATTTTATTTCCCTTTCTCACTTTTTCCCATTTTTTCCTTTTTCAAATTTAAGAAAGAAATAATTTCTTAACCAAAAAATCACAAACCGCGTGAGTTTCGTAAAAATCACAGCACACGTCAATTAGTCCGTGATTGGTTAAAATTTTAAAATAAAGTAAAAAAAGTTGAAATAATCGCTTTCTTTAAACACTTTCCAAACATGCCTCAGGCCTCAGGGTTTTTTCACCTACTATATAACAAGTAAGGTAGAGTTGCGTTGTCTGTTTCTGTTTCCGAGAGTGTGTGATAGGGTAAATAAAAAAGTGCTTAAACAAATCGCTTACTTAATTACTCTGTTATGATTTGGAGCGAGAAGCTTTATAGTGTGTGAGTGACGGTTTCATCTCTCCTGCGACAGTTATTTTCACGATGAGTTTCATGAACGGTTCATCACCTCGCCGGAATCCTCCGCCGCCGCCGGAGGAGAATGATATTGAAGCTGGTCCGTTGTCTCGCCGAAATTCTGAAGTCGACGACGACGGTGATGTCTTTGATATTGCTAGAACTAAGCATGCTTCCATTGATCGACTTCGCCGCTGGAGAGTGAGTTTTCTCTTCTTTCTCTTTCACACTCGTAGATTTTATGCTTTGTTTAGTTTATCGCTATATGTATGTTTGATTTTGAAGTGTTTTCGCTATGATTTCAGTGTTTTTTGCAGTGATTTTTATTTTCGGACGATTTAGGGTTTATATGAGTAATTCTTTTGTATATCATGTTAGAAATTCGCTGTTTAGGGTTTTGGCTTCGTAGTTTATAGTGTATTTGTGACTCTTGTTGTAATGTATGAAATCAATGAAATAGTGTTGGTTTCTAGATAAGGTTTTTTGTTGTTTTTTTTTTTTTGTTTATATATGCTTTGTTTTGTTTGTTTCTATGTGTATGTTTTTGAAGTGTTTTCTCTCTTGCTTCCGTGATTGTTTTTTCTATTTATGGAAATTTAGGGTTCATATGAGTGAATGTTTGTCTGTTTTGTTAGAAACTTGTTGCTTAGGGTTTTAGTTCTAGTTTCGTGGAGGATGTTTCGCGAGGAAACAATGTAGTAGTATACTTTTGACTCTTCTATGAAATCAATGAAATAGTGTTGGTTTCTAGATAAGTTTTTTGTTGTTTTTGTTTTTGTTTATTTATTTATGTTCTGTTTTCTTTATCTTTATCTGTATGTTTGATTTCGAAGTATTTGCTTTGTGATTTCTATTTTTGGAAGATTAAGGGTTTGTAAGAGTGAATATTTGTTAATCGTGTTAAAAATTCATTGCTTAGGGTTTCAGTTTTAGTTTCATGGAGGAAGTTTTGTGAGGAAACAATGGAGTTGTGTAATTACGACTCTTGATTTACAATCTATGAAATCAATGAAACAATGTTGGTTTCTAGATAAGGATTTTTGCTGTTGTAGTTGTTGAGGATGGAGTGAGTTAATGTTGAGTGGATGAAGTTTAGTGGAAAAATTCAAGTTAATGATTTCTGGATATTTTTTTCGTTTATGAAAAATGTTTTAATTCACATTTTGTTTGTTGCATAATTTAGAGATTGAATTACTTCTTGCATTGCTTGATTCTGGAGTGTGGTTTCTACAATCGCCTCAGCCAGTTGTGATTCTTTGAACTTTTTTTAAGTAATATGTGGGGACAGGAAAGGAAATGGAGATTCTCAAAATATGTTGTTCACATGAATCCTCCAGCATTTTCTTAATAGTACAACTTTAATTTTTTTTTCTTTCTCAGCTGTATGGATGTTGTTTTCTTAGCGTTCAGACAATAGCTAGTTTTATTTGACTGTTCTGTATTTCTATTACTGACATGGGAGCAATCCCTTCCTTTTTATGTATTTAGCAAGCGGCACTTGTGCTAAATGCTTCCCGTCGATTTCGTTATACCTTGGACTTGAAGAAGGAAGAAGAGAAAAAACAAATACTGAGAAAGATTAGAGCGCATGCTCAAGCCATCAGAGTACAGTTCCTTCGTTAGACTTTCTTTGTTATGCTTATGTGAAGTGCACTACTTATTCTTTTTGCCTTAACAGGCAGCATATCTTTTTAAGGCAGCTGGGGGACGGGGACAAGGGCACGGACAGGTGCAAGGGCAAGTGAGCGGGACTGGTGAGTAATTTGATGATGCTCATTGTTATTTGTATCTTTGCTTTACTATTTGGAATAATTTAGTCACTCTGTAACCAATGTTATTATCTCTTTTGTTTATTAACATTTTCTTATGAATTATTGGTCTATAGTGAGTGGGACTTATGAATTAATTTCTTCGTGTTTTAACAATTGTTCAAACAAGGGGCACTTTTTTCTGCTTTAAATATTGTTAATAGACGTGTTTTGTTCAATAATAATATTGATAACTGCATAACTTTTTCTGTTTTTCCCTGGTATATTATACTGATTCAATATCGATAACTGCATAAATTATTTTGTTTTTCTTTATTCTATATTAATAATCAATTCTTTTAACTGTTAGACACTATAAAACCTCCTCCAACCTCTACTGGTGAATTTCCAATTGGACCAGAGCAACTTGCTTCGATTTCAAGGGAGCATGATACTGCTTCTCTGCAGCAATATGGAGGGGTATGTTTGCCAGGAGTTGATTTTTTTTAACTGGATAATATTATCGATGAAAGGCATAAATTTGATGTGTTTTTTCTGAATCACTATCAGGTTGCAGGGGTATCAAATTTATTGAAAACCGATTTAGAGAAGGGAATTAATGGTGATGATGCCGACTTACTAAGACGGAGGAATGCGTTTGGTTCCAACAATTACCCTCGAAAGAAAGGAAGAAGTTTTTTTGTAAGTTCTACTGTTCTTGGACTCTTGAAATCATTTGATGTTTACCAACTTATTCGGCAGGTTGACTGGCCAGCCCATTACAAAACAGCATAGTTGATATGACCAACTTATTTCTAAATAATAATGTCAACATGCCAATTTTTATGGGTTGCTGATTGGGGCGAGTCAACTTGCATTGCAGCACCCTTATTATGTTTTACTGGTGGAATAATGTAGTGACCTCTTTGTTTTTGATGCCTTAACAGATGTTTATGTGGGATGCTTGCAAGGATCTGACCTTGGTTATTTTAATGGTAGCGGCAGCAGCTTCATTGGCACTGGGGATCAAATCTGAGGTGAGATTGGATAATACAATTCTAGTGCAATTCTTTGCACTTTGTTGGGTGCAGACAGCAGTGACTTTTGTCCTACCATTTGTAATTTAGGATTAATGGTATATTTTTATTAATTTTGGTAATTCTGCTTCACACCGTTTGGAAATATTTCTGTTGCAGGGTATTAAGGAAGGGTGGTATGATGGGGGCAGCATTGCTTTTGCGGTTATTCTTGTCATCGTTGTTACTGGTATAATTTATCTTTTTGTCGTACTAAGGTTTATGATGGATTGAACTTGGATTTGGATCCCTTAAAAGTTACTTAAGTGGGGAAAATAATGCATTTCAGTTGTTGATGACAGTCTCAATGGTCAATATTTACAAACACGTGTAAAACAAGCCTTCTCTTAAGAGGGGAAAATAATGCATTTCGGTTGTTGATGACAGTTTTAATGGTCAATATTTACAAACACCTGTAACAATTCATTGACGTGTTGAAAATATAACATTTGGTTTTCTTATCACCAGTTTCGATGTTTTACTTTCCCCTCAAAAGTGCATAAATCATTTGAGAGGTGCCAAATTCTTAATGCACATTTTTTCTTTTACAAATTTTAGACTGTTTCATAACTTCCTATTTGATATGAGAACTTTGGTGTTGCCACACGATCGCTATCCACTTTGTCACTGTAAAATTTGTCATAATTAGATTAGATGTTTAGTAATTTTTCCATTGAACAGCCCCTCACCCAATTTCATTAATATTTTTATTTTGAATTGACAAATGTTAGTTGTTATTTTTGTTAGTGGGGGAGTTAAATACATGACTATCACTCCAACCCCTATGTTCCCCACTAAACCACCTAGCCACCTTATCACTCTAATTTCATTAATCATATCTCCCTCATTTTGTAGCTGTAAGCGACTACAAGCAGTCTCTTCAGTTTCGAGACCTAAATGAAGAGAAGAGAAATATACACCTGGAGGTTTGTCATTTTTGTAGATTGTTAATAGTTTTGGATGCTTGATTCGACTTTTTTGCATTTATATTATATTTTACCAACAGTTTTCTTGTTACATTTCAACTTTATATCCCAATTTGTGCATGAGAAGGTTATTAGAGGTGGTAGAAGGGTTGAGATCTCCATATATGATCTTGTTGTTGGGGATGTTATACCTCTTAATATTGGTAACCAGGTACATGATCTTTTCATTTGTTGGTTTGCTTTTTATACCTTACGGCTACATTTCCTCCTTGTTATTAATTTTTCTGTTCTTCCTAGGTCCCTGCTGATGGAGTTGTGATTACTGGGCACTCTCTTTCGATTGATGAGTCCAGCATGACAGGGGAGAGCAAAATTGTAAGTACTTCTTTCAATATTGTTAGAACTTTAAAATATTCTAAAATATTCCTTTATTGTAATGAATTTTGTCTTTGCAGGTCCATAAGGATTCTAAGGATCCCTTTATGATGTCTGGCTGTAAGGTGGCAGATGGCAGTGGGACTATGCTGGTAATTTAGACTTCATTTTTCCTTACTTTCTCTTTTAATTTTATGCTATCTGAGTTTAATTTATGTCAGAGTTTTCTCTTCAACATTTTTTTATGTCAGAGTTTTGAAAGGATCATTTAGGTAGTTCAAGGGCTTGTAATAATTGCTTTGCTAAAAGTGTGGGTGGTAGGGCAAAAAAATTATGCACCAAGTGGTGGAGTATTTCTGACTTGATTTAGTACAGTTTATTCATTAATTAAATGTGAATACGTTTTTTTTAAAAAATGATGCTGATTATTTTGCTTGGGTTTTAGTCATAATTTGAATTCTAGTGTGAGAACAATTGAGTTGCAATGAAAAATTAAAGTCTGTAAAATATGAATTGGTTTGCATCGAACTTCTCACAATAGTTCAATGTATCTAATTGATTGTATTTGTTTTCCTATTTTTTTGTCCAATTTGTTTTATTGATTAAAAATAGCATGTTGGTGCCTCTTCCCTCATTTGTTTTTATGTTTTTGCAGGTCACGGGCGTGGGAATTAATACTGAATGGGGCCTTCTAATGGCTAGCATTTCAGAAGATACTGGTGAAGAAACACCTTTGCAGGTCTTCTTCTTAGCTGCTGTTTCTGACTGTGTTCTTCTGTTTCTTATAATTCAATTACCCTTATAAGTTCTCATTATAGGTCCGCTTGAATGGCGTAGCCACCTTTATTGGTATCGTTGGACTCAGTGTTGCTGTCCTTGTCCTGATTGTGCTACTGGTCAGGTAATTAATGGATGGCCCATGTTTGCCATATTTTTCTTAGTGAGTCGTCAAGGTTGTTTTGCATTCGTCTGAAGTGGGAACTTGTGATCAGATATTTCTCTGGGCATACAAGGAATTCTGATGGGACAAAACAATTTATAGCAGGCAAGACTAGAGCTGGGCATGCTATTGATGGAGCAATTAAGATAATAACTGTTGCGGTAGGTGCCTTGATAAATACTAGATTACTAGAGCATGATTGGCGCTGTTAAAGTTGCACACCGACTTCGGACTAATTGATTCGTTTTCAAATGTAATATGTATAATGTGATTGTAATTTGTAACCCATTGAATATTTAGGTCACCATTGTAGTTGTTGCAGTGCCTGAGGGGCTCCCACTTGCAGTCACTCTAACGTAAGTATGCTAATTATTGTTCAAACATCTAGTCTTACTTTTTTGTCGTTGTGAAGTCTTACTAGTCTCTGTTCTTTAAAATTAGGGCCATTGCAGATTGTAATATATTTTTCATTTTTCTTGTCCTTCATTATGATTTGAATTTACTTTGTTAATTCTTTCGGTGGTCATATTTTGGTAAAATATGACCCAACACTGGGCCCATATATAGAATATATGGTTGCTGCTTAATATTCCATTTTTCCATCTTCAGTAGCATGCTATTTTTTTCATTCTTTTATCAATTGTAATTGTATTTATCTTGGATTAGAAGTATGCTCTTCCAGATTTGTAACATTTGTTTTCTATTTTTTCTCAGTTTTCCTCTATCAAATCTTTGTAATCTATACTTACACATTTTCCCCCTCAATTTTGTTATAGACTGGCCTACTCAATGCGAAAGATGATGGCGGATAAAGCTTTGGTATGCCAATTGATGTTTGTGCTTTTATTGGCTTTTGGTATGATTATATGAGTAACATAACACATTGAATTATAGGTGAGGAGGCTTTCTGCCTGTGAGACAATGGGCTCTGCTACAACCATATGTAGTGACAAGACTGGCACATTAACGATGAACCAGGTAGGTTGTGGTGCAGTATTTGAAACATTGATGCACATGATATTTATGAGAGTTTACATTTCAACTATTCTATCAATATGATGTGTTGTCCAATAGAACTTTGGTGTATATCGTTCATTTATATTGGCATATATTTATGTTTATATATAAGGTTCTTACAGATTCTTGATTTTTACGAATTCTGTGACAGATGACCGTGGTTGAGGTTTATGCCGGGGGAAGCAAGGTTGATCCTCCTCACCAGTTGGAGAGATCTCCTAAGCTACGCACTCTACTCATTGAAGGTGTTGCACAGAACACTAATGGCAGCGTTTATGTGCCTGAGGTATGCTTGAATTGATTTTCATGAGCTGTCCTCTTCCCAAAAAAATATTCTTCTCAGCAGAAAAGTTAGATGGTTCATTTACTTGTTGCATAATATTGTCCTGTATAGGGTGCCAATGACATTGAGGTTTCAGGATCACCAACAGAAAAGGCTATTTTGAATTGGGGATTACAGGTCTGTTTTGGAAAAGCAGTTTTTTCCGATTTTTTCAGAGTGATTTATTTGCTTACAACAACTTGTTACTGTTTAATCAATATCAGGTTGGGATGAATTTTGTGACTGCTCGGTCAGAATCGTCAATTCTTCATGTCTTTCCATTCAACTCTGAGAAAAAGAGAGGCGGAGTTGCAATACAGACGGTACTATCTTATTGGCATTTTAATTCAATTATGGAGATATTTACTTCTTCTGAAGAAGGACTAGTACAATATTAGGTAGCTAATACATTGCATGATGATACACTATCAGCCAAATGATGTAGTTTCTTACCTTTTTGCAGGCTGACTCTGATGTTCATATACATTGGAAAGGTGCTGCTGAAATTGTTCTAGCCTGCTGTACAAGTTATATTGATGTAAATGATCAGTTGGTGGAGATTGACGAGGAAAAGGTTTGACAAACTAAAACATAATTGTTGTATATTGAATATTGATATTCAGTTACTGCGATTGCTTCTGTTTGTATTTTACAGCATTGTACATCTTTTTTCTGTTTAGTTAGTCATTTTCTCTGGTGCACCAGATGCTTCTAGAAACACCAACTTACAATATTTTAGCAATAGTCACATGGTATGATAGTTATCTCTGAGGTTGAACCTCAGTATATGAACATCTTCTCACTACAAAATAAGATTCAAAATACAGAAAAAGAATCACCCTTTATGTCCTTTTTTTTTTTGTGTCTTTTCCATTTCATGGATTATATCAATACATAATTTTATGTCACCAGGGATTTTGAAAGTATTTATAGAACAGTACAAAGCAAACAAATTAGTATATATTAAGATGTTTTGATGACCTTTTTGATGCTTAACAGTTATTTTTGTAATTTTCTGGGCGTGCAGATGACTTTTTTCAAGAAAGCCATAGAAGACATGGCTTCTGATAGTCTACGTTGTGTTGCCATTGCGTATAGACCATATGAGAAGGAGAAAGTCCCAGATAATGAGGAACAACTTGCTCACTGGTCTTTGCCAGAAGAGGAACTTGTTTTACTAGCTATTGTTGGTATCAAGGTTCGTATTTTCTTTAGAAACATGCCTATTATTTTCATATTTTTTATTATTTTCTATTTATGTATGATATTATACTCATGGAATCATGGTTGTGTTTTTTTCTAATTTAAAAAGTTGAGGCTCCTGAATGGCTTTTACACTCTTGTTGAATACTTTCTGTATACTTGGGACCAGCTGGGAATTTTTATTGTGGTTTATTTTATTTGTTGTTCCTTTCTCTTTGCGCTTGACATTACTATATACTTGTAGTATTTTCTATCTACAGCTTATGAAAGGGTTTCTATCTTTAGACTTAACAAAAAAACGTAGTTGTTGAATTATAGTTTTTGAGAGCATCCATCTCTGGAATATGCTTCCATTGGTTGAATTTATTTGGCTTTTGAATCTTTTTTTTTTCCGTATTTATTTGTGTGTTGAAATACAGGATCCTTGTCGACCTGGTGTCAAAGATTCAGTACAGCTTTGCCAAAAAGCCGGGGTTAAGGTATAATCTCTGGTTCTGAATGTTTTTTAGTGTCCCAAAATGTGCTTAATGTTTTGTAAACATATTCTGTTTTCATTTCAAAATGCTATCATTGGCATAATGGTGGTGCAGCAATCTTAGACGTATGCAAGTCATGTTAAAATTGTGAAATTAAATCAGGACTTTATAACTCTAGCCACTTGGGTTGAAAATAAAATGTTCTCTGTAGTATCAAATTTACTAAAAACTGTCGCAACTTGTGAGGGCATTGCGCATCTGGACCATCATTTGATGGACTTCGTCAATGTGTGTAATATAATATATATATAGCTCTCAAGGAACCAGCTCCACATTATTGAACTCATTTGATTTTCAATAGCTTGCATATTGATCGTCAGAAATAGGGATGTTTCTTTATGCACTTATATATAACTTTTTTAGCTTGCAAATCGTTCATCAGTATATTGTTGAACTTGTTTGATTTTCAATAGCTTGCATATTGATCATCAGAAATAGGGATGTTTCTTTATGCACTTCTTATATTTAACTTCTTTAGCTTGCATATCGATCATCAGATATAAGGAAGTTTCTTATGCACTCTATACATATCATTTTTTAACTTTGCTGTTTGGATTTCTGATCCTAGGTTAAGATGGTGACAGGCGACAATGTCAAAACTGCAAAAGCCATTGCTCTGGAATGTGGGATACTGAGTTCACTTGCTGATGTTACTGAGCGAAGTGTCATTGAAGGAAAAGCATTCCGAGCCTTGTCAGATTCTGAGAGAGAAGAAATTGCGGAATCGATATCGGTAGGTCTAGCTACTATGACTTGTTCTTGTGCTCTCAGTGATATACATTATAAGCGAATATTGTCTAACAGGTTATGGGAAGGTCTTCTCCCAATGATAAACTGTTGTTGGTACAAGCCTTAAGGAGGAAGGGCCATGTTGTAGCTGTAACGGGGGATGGCACAAATGACGCCCCTGCACTTCATGAGGTTTGTGTAACTTATTCTTTTGGCCTTTTATTTGTTTGCTATCTCTAGCTTTAGTACACTTTGTAAAAATAAAAACCGAACTGAACATTAAAACGTGTATGTGTCTGCTCTTTCTATCTTAATGTGACTGCTCTTTCTATCTTATGTTGTAGAATGTAAACACATATTACATCAACCCCGTCTCCCAACCCACCAAAATTTTCAGTAGTTTGACTATATTGTTAAAGTAGAACAATCCATGTTCTTTTTTTCCCAAGAGCTTGAAGTTTTCAGATAGTTGGCTTGTGATGTGGTATCCATTCGAAGTATATAAGGCCAAGTGGGCATGGATCTTAGTTGCCCTATTCTTGTATATAGAAAATTAAATTTCAGTACATTCCCAAAGGTTAGTCAGTTGGTTTAGGGTACATGCTTAATGAAATGGTTGAGCTTCAAACCATGGTTGTTCTGTCATCCGACAATTTGATCTTTTGGAATAGTTAGTTCATGACATACACAAATGCTTAATGAAATGACTTAAGCTTCAAACCATGGTTGTTCTGTCATCCGGCAACTTGATCTTTTGGAATAGTTAGTTCATGAGATACACAAATACTACTTTCCAATTCAATTTTGTTCTAATGAAGTTAACTATTTTGTATTTTTGTGTTTGTAATTATCTACGATTTGACATGTAGGCGGATATTGGTCTTGCGATGGGTATTGCTGGTACAGAAGTGGCAAAAGAGAGCTCCGATATCATTATCTTGGATGACAACTTTGCTTCAGTTGTGAAGGTAGTGTCCTTTTGCGTTTGGGCGATTTAATTCATTCTTAATAAATGATGAGTTAGCTCTTCGTAGCATCTTGAAAAGCTATTTATGTTATTACTAGAAGTACAAACATAGTTTTTCAATATCAACTGGAAATGAAGGGATTGTTTAGAACTCTGATGCGATTACATATTTGCCTAGTTTTGGATCTTTGGTTAAATTGGTTTATAAATTGATATTTGGTGCATAACTGGCAACAATTTTCATGTTTTTCTGCAAATTTAGGTTGTCAGATGGGGTCGATCTGTTTATGCGAATATTCAGAAATTTATCCAGTTTCAGTTAACAGTCAATGTGGCGGCTCTTGTTATAAATGTTGTTGCTGCGGTTTCCTCTGGTGATGTTCCACTTAACGCAGTGCAGGTCTACTCTCTCTTCCACTCTGTGGCTTGTGCTTGCCGACAAATATGGGACATTCAATATCTCGGTTTTTAATAACTGTTACTTTCTTTACAGCTTCTTTGGGTGAATCTTATCATGGATACTCTAGGAGCACTAGCATTGGCAACTGAACCGCCAACTGACCACCTGATGGACCGGTCACCCGTGGGTCGAAGGTCAGAATTTTATTTTTTGTATTATTGCTCGGTACTTTGGATAGTGTTATTCTTGGGTAACACTGTGCTTTGAAAATTCGGAGAAGTGATTCAATATGATTGGTGGTAATCCCAGGGGTGAAGCTATAGCTACCCCATTTTTTAGTTTTATTTGAATAACTTAGCCTACTCTGTAGATAGCTACCCCAATAAAATATATTTAGCTTCCGCAAATGAGTTTATTTGTCAAAAGCTAGTAGAAATAGGAAAATCAAAAGATATTTACTTGTTTAATAGATGTTTTATGTCTTATTTCAAAAGTTTTGATCTTATAAACAACTACAAAGAGAGCTTTGTTAACAATAAAAATTGTCAAATAATGGGTAGCTTCGCCGCTGGGTAATCCAATTCTTGTTCTGTTTCAAACTTTTGGGTCATTTTAGCAGTAGAAATATCTATTTTGAATTTTTTTGCTGGGGAATGGAAAACCTGCTGGTATAACCATAACCCTTTGAAATACGATCAATTTGGTGTTGCTGCACAATAACACTTACGAAAAAATAAATAGTTTCCCATAGCCACAGAGCTGCTAACTAGTGAAGGCTGAATTTGTGTGTGCATGCATTTGCTGAATTTATCTGTGAACTATAGGACAATTTCTTTCTGGGTTTATAACCAACACAATAATTTGGACGGTGAGTCTATTTTGCAAAACCATAGAGATGACCTAAAACGAATATAAGAATTCGAGGGCATGCAGATCTAGACAGTGAATTTGAAGATACAAGCATGTATTGTAACCGTAAATAGTGGGCAATTTTTTATTTTTTTATTTTCTTTTCAGTTTGCAGTTGTATCAAAATAAGATGGGATGGTTATTTGCTTGAATTTTTTTATTTTTTTTGGAGATGTAGTTGACATGTCTTTTATGTTTTCAGGGAACCTCTCATAACAAATATTATGTGGAGGAATTTGCTGATACAGGTTGGTTCTGTTTCTTATTTTTAAATATTCGTTTCTGTCTGATATTTTGTTGGATATTGTAGGAACTTGTCTGCTGGCTTATCCACGGGCCACCTGTTAAATGGTTTTTAAAAAAAAAAAAAAACTGTCTTGCTTCACTATTACTACTGTTGATGCTAAATATTTTCTTTTGGATCTAACGAGTTAGAATAATTGGAAATTTTCAGGCAATGTATCAAGTTTCTGTCTTGCTTGTTCTAAATTTCAGAGGTATAAGCATATTGGGTCTGGAGCATCAACCTACTGAACATGCAATCAAAGTAAAAAACACTTTGATCTTCAATGCATTTGTTATCTGTCAAGTAAGTTATTATCTTTCTCCTTTTATTTCTGCTAAATCCCTTTTCATGTCAGAAAAAGTTATGACATGGGATATTATGATGCTCAATTCATTTTGCAACTTACGATCATATGTCGTTGGATGTTACCACTACTGTTTTCTCAGTTATTTTGTCAATGATGAGAACTTTCAAACTGCAGATCTTCAATGAATTTAATGCGCGCAAGCCAGATGAATACAACATTTTCAAAGGAGTTACTAGAAACTACCTCTTCATGGGGATAGTGGGATTCACTGTCGTACTTCAGGTTAGTCTTTTCAGGTCTTCTCTTGCTTAGCTTTCACTGTATAATATATTTAGCGTTGCTATATAATTGCTTCTGTTCTTCAGGTTATCATAGTTGAATTTCTTGGGAAGTTCACTACAACCACTAGGCTTAATTGGAAGCAGTGGCTTATTTCTGTCGTTATTGGATTCATTGGGTCAGTTGATTATACAAACCGTGCTGTCTATATTTTTCATCTTATTAAATCAATAAATGCCTCCATTGATTGTTTAATTTGTTCCAAGAATGTGGTGTCCTCGAAAGAAATTAAAACTAATGTATTAACAAAGACTACATAGCTTAGTTGTGCACAAATAAATGCTAACTGAATTATTTTTTTGCACAAATAAATGCTAACTGAATTACTTTTTTGTTTTTTTTTTCTTCCTATTTTTCAGTTGGCCTCTTGCTGTGGTTGGGAAGTTGATACCAGTACCGGCAACTCCCATCAACAATGTTTTCACTAAGCTTAAGCTTCGACGACATAGGCAACCTGAGCCTTCTCAATAGGCTTGTTATTCGTACATAGGCAACCTGAGGCTTCTCAATAGGCATTGTGCTGCTGAATTCATATCTCTTCTCACTGATGGATTGTAAAGGGAAATAGTTTACTACTACAAAACACGTTTCTTTTGCTACTAGCCAACAATTAACATGCTAATTTCAGGAGAAATTTGGATTGTTTTACACCTAGGCTCTAACAAACATACGGAAATTCAGCTAGTTTTGGTTTTTGTTGATTGTGTATTTGTTTGACATCAATACTTTCACGGATTTGGGTTCTGCTTGTTGATACGGAATCAGTAGATATTGGATATCACTTCAAAATCGGTTTCTTGTTGATTATATGTTTGGATTTTGATTGCTCCTGCAGTCCTTGATTGTAAGGATTTGTCCTCTTTTGTCTTTGATTGAATTGTTTAGTTTATTAGTGGAATCTTTAATGAAGCTGATCACGTTTTTGTTCAGGCTGCACTAACTATTTGGGATTGACCCTTATTCTTTGTTGGTTTGCTCGCATGATAGAGATGTCGATTTAAGGAAAAATGTATATTATTTTGACCAATTGCTAAATTCAATTATTTTGAAATTTGTTTAATTAAATTAAATTTCAACTTAAAACAACAATCATAATTAGAGTCACAATTCCTTTAAGAATAATAATAATTAGTGTCACAATTAATATTATTTGGTCCAATTGCCAAGTGTGTGCACTGGAATCTGTATACTAAACCAAAGGATTTTTCTTAGGCATTATCTTCAGAGTTTAATGGTGATGTAGTATTAATGTTAACATATTAAACACTGAAACTCGATCATAATGTCGTGTTATTATCATGATTTTCCCAGTAAACGGCAACACGTCTTTCTCAGGTGTACGACAATTTATAGGTACCAGAACATTAGAAGATGCAACGATGGTGGCCAAAGAAAGCAACAGAGCATTGAAATTTTATGTCAACAACTTCCTTGAACTCGTGATTCATTTTTCACACGGGAAAAATGAGTTGATTAGGAGAAGAACAGGGATAAATAATAAAGATTTTTACCGAACAACAACTAACGACAATTTGAACATATATTAGTCATGTGGCGAAGCTTGTTGGAAGCCACATTAACAGAATTATAGAACGCATAGCCCCAAGTGAATTTACTTTCAAACATTTAAGTACTAATGTTTTCATAACAATATAGAACACTATAGAACATATTGGTAGCCACTGTCTTATTATAGCAATAACCATTATTACCATCTTAAACATAAAGCTCTAGTCTGGTTCATTCAAGCATATTATACATAGCCAAACCTAGAGCAATGCTAATTCAACAAAAGCATTTATAAGCAATATGGTTCTTCTTGGTCACATAGGGAGACATGTGTTCAGATGCCGAAGCTTCTGGACTTACTATTTCACTTGGAACAATTACTTGATCTTTCCCTGACACAATTCTCATCCCAGCAACATTTTCATAGAAGGGACCAGGAACTGAAGGCACGAATACATCACTCTCTGAACATATGTAGAAATCAATGGCCTTCTCCAATTCAATGCTTTCTGAGCTTAGAAACTTTTCTTTCTTAGTTGCTGACATTATATTTTCCTGTTACCGCATAACATATGCAGACTTCACTCAGCAAATATGACATTGAAAAAGTGAACTTCAAGGGAAAAATTTCAAAGTTACTCCCTCCATTTCAGCTTTGGTAAATTAAGGTTTTTGGTCATAGTACAAGAAATCATTTAAATGATGTATATTTTCACCAAAATATCCTTAACTTACTTTATCATTAACTGTTTTACAAGTTCTCACTTTTTAATGAAGAGTGCATAAATACTTAGATTTGGATTGCACACTGTCAACAATCTATGCACACGCACAATTGGTACATTGGTTGTCGTTGGATCGTGATCGAACGATCTAGATTTCAGGTTAGACCAATCTTGATCCAACAACTACCGATGTGTTTGACTGCGTGGGAGTGCTGACTGCATGCATTTCAAATTCTAAATACTCTAAGATAGTTACAAAATAAAAGTCAAAATATATCTTCGATTTCTAAAACATCAGTTGATTTGAAGCACAAATAAATGTTAAAATCTATGTAGCACTGACACTTTAGATTGAATGTGTCTCCAGTGTCAAACACATGTCACCGTTCAACACCACGCCGACACATGAAGTTACATTCAATTATTTGATTTTCTCAAAATATTAATAGTGTCGACGTGATATTAACAATGTCGTGTTTGTGCTTCATAGGTTGAAATTATCAAAGATTTGGAATGTAGGGAGTAACAAACCAAAAGAACTTGATAGATGAATATAATTTGATCATAGAAAAATTACCTTGGTATATGTTTTTGGGAACATATGTCTGAGTGAATTAAGATCGGGACTCCATTTAGTCTGAGTGACATAAACAATAGTTTCTTGACCAAACCCAATTCTCTTGAGAAACTCACCAATCTCATGTCCTTGATAACATTGTTTTCTTCCCTTTCCATCTTTCCCATTACACCCATTTTTCAAAAATTCAGTTCTCAAATCCACAGCAACAAATAGTCCATTTGATTCTTGGCTCCATGTTTGTAGTTTTTGAACTATTGACTCAGCTTCTTCTTGTATCTCCTTTTGCAACTGAAGTGTTCCAAACATTGCTTGGCATGAAAGTGAGTCCAAGTTGTTATTGTTTCTTGAAATTGTTGTGTTCGTTGAGGGTAAGAATGATTCAATCTTAACAATCCCTTTTGCTTTGTAGATTGGTTTAATTTTGTTCAAAATGTAGTCTTGTGAAACCTTGTTAGGTACCCTCACAATTGGTGTGCTTCTAGTAGACACTTGAGGAGGTAGTGTTTTTGTTACTTTCACCAACCCATTTAGCTTATTTAAAACATTCTCAACATCATAGATATCTCCAAGATTCCTGAAATGAAATCAGATATGTAAACATCATATATAACAAATAAATACTTCGGCTAAATAGTAATTTTAGTACTTAAATGTCTGAGGCGCGTCACAGTAGTTCTTTAGTGTATCAAAATTTTACACATTAATCATTACTCAGTTACAATTACCTTTCTTCTATTTTGTAAATTATAGAAAAAATGGAGGGTATATGTGGCATTTAAGCATATCTACTATGTATGAGTCATATCATATATGCATAAATTAAAATTCTTGGTTACTAAACAAATTAATAAAAATTGAAATGATATCAAACAAAAACTTAACATGTGATATAGAGCACACACATGCTATTTCCTGATTTGCTGTTCTTGATGTCAGGAAGCACAAGAGTGGCTCCTAGGTATCTAGCTACAACCACTGCATCTGCAATCTGTGCAAATCATTTCAAGAAATGGTAAAATGAATGAGCAATCTAAAAAACCTTAATAATGGAAAAACTCAAATTAGAAATTTGTAAATTAACCAAGAGAAAATAAAAGCGGTGGAATAAACCTGTGAGATATGATACTCTGGGCCATTTGTTAAGGAAAATATGACGAAACCTTTAGATTGGTCTTCTTCCTCTGCAGGTTAAATAAAAAGGAATCATGAATAACAAGTATTGTGGCCGCGACATTAAAGACGCGACCATCAGTATACTATGATCATGTTTTAAATTGCGGTCCACAACTGCCACAATATAAAATATTTTCAAGTCTCTACAACATTATCGCAACCACAAATTCGAATGTGTCACCAGCATTTTACTGCAAAATAACGGTTCACACGTAACCACCACATTTAAAACCATGATTGTGACTATGATTTAAAAGTTAAAACCTTAGTTGTGTCTACTTCATACTGCTTCAATGATCAATAAATAAGCAACAAAACCAAGAGTAATCATGAATGGTGAAAACTTACTGAGTGGAGCAGGAGGATTCCAGCACGGTTTTAGTGCTTTATCATTTTGCTTTGAAGGCTTTTTGGTTAGATGTGAAACTGTTGCCATGTTTTCTTGAGTAACTGTTACAGAGTCTTGTTGGGAAACTTGTGTAGCTTGAACTTCAATCTTGACATGGTTTAGTGCAAACAAAAATTCATAAGTAAATTTGTTCAATAATCCAAAAATTATACATATCTAGCTTTGGCTTACATAACCATCATATTAATATCATATAATCCAACAAAATATTATAAACAAACTATTTATTAGTGTAGGACTATGCAACAAAATGAACATATCCGATGAATATAATACATTTTATTCCCTAATCTCAACTTTTTAAAGTTATAAACCAATGTTTATTTTAAAATTTATTTTCTTATCCTTTTTTATTATTTTAGTTTTGTTGTCAGCAAACCTATCATAAAATAAGGACAAGTTATTTTGATAGCTAACTCACTTTATTTTTCATAAAAAAACAACAACACACATCTATTTTGACATATCAGAGTGGCGTGGCAAAATAATTCAACTCATTTTACCAACTCTATTCTAGTAGCATATAATAACGTTTAACATTTTGAGTTTTTCAATATTATAATAAGATTTTGAACACAATAGTTTATATTGTGGACAAGTTATAATTTGATTAACCATATAGTGATTTTGCCACTCTATTCTAGTAGCATATAATGATGTTAACTTGTTCAATATCTATGTGGAAAGTTTAACTTGTTGTTGGGGACGTTTTTCATAGATATTGAACAAAGCCATTATACGCTACTAAATTTGAGGTGATAGTCGTGTGCTTATAGCGTGTTTTGAACCACGATGTCATTGCCTTTCATCATGTTGTAGGATCGAAGTTCTAAAACATGGTTTATTTAGTCATGGAAATTTCAACGCTATTTCAAGCCGGCTTTAAGTAAATGAAATATTCTAATGTATAGTAGAATATATTGACATTAAAAAAGGAAATATGGTATTAATATTTCAAAGTATCACATATAGTTTAGAAGGAAACAATGACAACTCATCATACATAATGAAAAACTTAAAAAAGAAAGCAATCAAACTTATAATCATAGGTGATGGGAGTGAGTGACTTACATCTTCAACTGCATAATCAAAATGGTCCTTCTTGATCATATTACCAAGCATTATGAACATTGAGAGAGTGAGAAGGCCAGCAAAGGCTTGCCTCAATTCCATTGAAGTCATTTTTCTTTACTCACCAACTCTCAAAAACTGAGTACTCTATAGAATCACAAAGTCTCTATATATAGACCTGTTTCACCGACCTATAGAGGAAAAAAACATCACACTAAAGCTTGTGATGAAATGGAAAGATATGAATACAAGGAAATATTGTTGGAGATATAGCCAAATAAAAAGATAAAAAGCTAATTCTTTTGAGACAAGATTCATTACCCTTTTGCTCTATAATTGATTCAATTGTAGTAATACCCTCTATAAGCTCAAGGTTGCTTGAGCTGGATTCACTCAAAAAATGAAAGGCCTCTTTAATTTCTAAATTCTAATGCACTTTGGTGGATGTGACACGTTGGGGAAATAGTTATACCCTTTGCTTAATTTACTTAACGTACTAAATGATTTAAGAGACGCATTTTAATTAGTTTCATGTAATACAAGCCAACTCAACAATCTTTTGTTCAAACATGCATGTACAATTTGCTTAATTTGTTATCTTGGAAAATGTTCTTTGCACACCTAGAGAAAAATAAAATAAAAAGAGTGATGTGTCGATGTGATATGGTAGTGATGTGATAAAAAGAGAGAGTGTTAAACAGGTGCTGAGAAATTAATTAGAGGTTAGTTCCATGTTAATTTGTGATCTTTTAATTTAAAAATATTCATTTTAAGGCACTTGTTATTTTATATTGTGATGAGCATTGATTGATTATGTGATTGATTGGGACATATGTACTATATGTATAACAAACATGATTATATTTTTACTAAAGGATATTAATCGCATTTTATTCATAACAATGTAGTTATACATATTGATACGTCAATGAAAACGGTGGAGTCATCTATAGATGTAGCGTATAACATATCCGATTATTGATTATCTTTTGTGTCACATACCATATAAAGTTACAGAGTTTGTTTTTCTCTTTTTGGCGGGTTCTTTTACTTGATCGGTCCAATAATAATATGATCCGATTTTTCCTCGATCGGTCCAATAATAATATGACCCGATTAAAATATTTTCTTTTGTTTGACAACGTTTCGTCTATGCTTTTTTGTTTAATAGCAAAGAAATATATTCAATAGAGTATATGGGATACTCCAACTCATTATAGAACGAAGATTCTTACTCTTTTCTCGATCGGTCCAATAATAATCTGACCCGATTAAAGTACTTTCTTCTGTTCGAGAGAGTTTCTTCTATACTTTTTTGTTTAATAGCAAAGAAATATATTCAATATAGAATATATGGGATACTTCAACTCAATATAGAAGGAAAGTTTTAACTCCCCTACCATAAAGATCGATTTGTTGCAATTTTTCGTTATAGTAATCTTTATCAAATGATTAAATTAATAGATAATTGGATTATGAGACTTTTTTGAGAGGAAGTTAATTACGAGACTTGTTTTATTTATTTTTGAATGTACTGAACTGAGTGTTTAACTGTTAAATATTATTTTTTTTAGAACAATTAATCTCCATGATACAACTCTTAGCAAAATTAACCCAGCAACTTGAGACAAACTTAAAACACCTTAAAATAGTCTTAATGGCATAAAGGTTTTCCACCGACCAGCTCTGTCTTTTCTATAAAGAGAGTATCATCAACATATTGAAGATGCGTGAGGAACGACCAAAAACTGCCAACTTTAAAACCAGTAAGCATATCCAATGTATCTGCCTTCCTAACCGACACACTTAACACTTCTACAACTAGAAAAAAAGGAAAGGAGATAAAGGATCACCCTGATTATGGGTTCTATGAATATTGATTTCTTAGGTTGGACATTCATTCACCAACACAGAGAGATTTTCTGTAAAAACACACCCTCACATCCAAGCACACCGCTTCTCATCAAAACCAAATCCCTTCAGCATATAATCTAGGAAAACTTTGGTTCGCCGAATCATAAGCTTTCTCAAAGTCCACCTTAAAAGTGAGGCAATCCTTTTTAGTATTTGACTAAATCCACAATCTTATTGACCGACACCACTCTATCCACCAATTACCTACCTTTAAGAAAAGCTGATTGGTTGGACGAGATAATTTTATCCATCACTGAGGCCAACCTTGAAGCCAACACTTTAGCAACCAATTTATAAAAGGAACCTAGAAGATAGATAGAACGAAACTCCCCAAGAGACTGAGGGCAATATCTAGGAATTAAGACCATAAATAGGAGGAGAATCTTCTATGGAGCGCAGCGTTGGAGAAAAATTGTTGGAAAAGAACACCATATATACTTATCCATCGTTGGAGAAAAGCTTCACCCACACGAAATTTTTCTCCAAAGAGAATGACACGACCTATCATCAATAGCTACTAATTTGGTTTCTTGAATAACAAGGAATTATAAATGATTCTTACTAACAAACTCATATACTTCACTTTTTTAATCCTCCCCACCCAAACCTCTAATATTATAAGAACCTACAATCATGACAATCTTACTCTAGACTCCCTGTAAACTTTGGCCATACTATCAATGACCTTGCGCTCCTCCAACTCCCTAATCACAATATCATCAACTCTATCAAAAGAATACCCTAGACTCTTTCCATTCATTAACAACAGTATGGGAACATAATGTTGTGTTAAATAGTGAGATCCTCAGCAGACACACCCCTAGTTGGATGACCCTGAGCACCAATAAGAGTAGAAGATCCCACCAAATGGACA
>Ga0315913_1000842_pt1 | contig 30438 bp, 15 predicted proteins | sample MpolsnodulesMG_FD_207736 | JGI IMG/M metagenome (GOLD analysis project Ga0315913, IMG submission 207736) | Medicago polymorpha root nodule microbial communities from Los Angeles, California, United States - small nodules | ecosystem: Host-associated > Plants > Roots > Nodule | place: USA...
CCATATATAACAACTTCTTTTTTCTCTATTTTCATTGGTCAAAAACAATGGAGAAAGAAAAAGGAAAAGAGAGAATAAGAGGATAATGTGAGCTTGGGAGAGAAAGTTGTCAAAAAGTTGTCAGAAAATGGTTGTACAAATATCATTTCTCTAATAAAATTAGAACAGCTTCATGACAGATTAGCGAGAAACTAAGAACATGTGATTATTTTTACATGGTCACAAGATAAAATATCAATTATTTAGGTACACTTTCGAAATAGTACTTTTTCCTTTTAATCTTTTAATTCCTTATTTTTTCTAATTTCTTTTCATTTTTCTCTCATCTTAATATTTGTTGTCCTTCTTTTTCCTCGCATTTTCCTCCTTTTTTTTTTTTTGTCTTTCTCTTCATCTCATTTCGAAATCAAACCAATTAGACTGCCCATTTTTCACGTTTCGTTATTTTTACAAGTTTTCTCGGTTCAATTTTCACATATACGGAATTTTAGATAAAACTCAAGAAAAGAAACTTTTATCTCATTGTAACATCCGCCTAAGTTAACAAGTTAATCAAAAAAACTTTTTGTGAAATAAAAAATAAGTAAATGCTTCTTTCGTTTTTTATTATAAAAAAAGTTTGTGACTTTTTTTTATTATATTCAAAATTGTTTTTAACCTTTATTTTATGATTGTCTTTTTAATATTGATAAATTTATTTAATGCATAACAAATTTTCACAAAGATATATTTGTAAAAATATTTAAAAAGTTTGTACCAAAAAAAGTATTTAAAAAGTTAAACAATTAATGATGTTTCTTATAAAAACGACTAATAATTGTATTGTATTCGATGTTTTTTTTCTTATAATAAGTATGGAATGGAATTATAAAATAGAGGGGGGAGAGATACACTGAGGTGATGTGGCAAATAGTGTTGTCCATGAAAGATTGAAAGTGTAGTCGCACAGTTTACGGAAGGGATCGTGTCTCGAAAGGAAAACTCAAGTGACTCTAAAGTTGTCCCGCTACAAATATCTCCACTTATGTTCCATTTTGTCTTATCAGCTGATAATCTCCATTTTGAGAATACCGAGTTGAGAGCTCTTGTTGTCCAGAGGGATGTGAATAGACTGGGTCGAGCCGAATTTTTCTTAAATAGGCCAGACCTAGTTGAAAAAACTAAAACTTAAGCCTGGTCTATTAGCATGTCAAAGACTTTATTTTAAGCCTGACCCGACCTTTTTAAAAGTCCGATCAGGCCTATTAGTCTATCTAAAAGCCTATTTGTACTAACAATTTTATATATAACATTTTACCAATTTATAAAAAAGTTAATAAACATATATTTTTTAAAAGGCATAGGTCAATAAAATTTTGTAAAGCATGTACATCCATTTTTCCCCACTTTATTAGTGTGTGTGCATGCGCGTGCGCTCACACACACACATAATGTATTTTGTAGAGGCTAATACACATGTATTATATATTGTAGTATATAATTACACATATATGGACAAACCTGATAGGCCTAATAGGCTTTTCTATAAGTCTTAGCCAGACCTATTTAAATTAATGAGTTTTTTTAAAAGCTTAAGCCTGACTTATTTTAGACCGAGCCGAACTTTAAGTAGGTCGGGTCATAAGCCCCTGACAGGCGGCCTGGCCTATTCCCACCCCTACGTCCAGGGTTCATATTTGGAAAGATTAGTAGCGTTGTGTTGGCTTAAATAAAATTGAAATATTTAAACAAAACATATGTAAGCATATATCACTCACCTTCAGAAGGATCAACAGTAGCATTTTGATCACTTTGCATGCTAACCAAACTTCAAAAGATCATGCATATAAAGACAGTTGAAGGATACATGGTATACAAGGAAGAAGAAGAAGATGCTGCCATTAAAAGTCGCAACCAATTGAAGTGTGAAGCAAAACGTGATGTTAAATGGGGAATGGATTTGTCTTCCTTCTCTCCTCCCCAAATGGAACACATCCTTAGGGTGGTTTCTTTGGACCAAATTGTTTTTGAAGCTCTTATTTTGGTTAGGAGAATGGGACCGGATGATCGTGAAGGAAGGCGACATCAGTTCAATTATATAGGAAAGTTGCCACGGAATGTGGAACAGAAATTAATGGATCGATTAATAAAAGTAACAAAGGGTTCTAACCATAAGGAGGTGCAAGATTTAACTGGCTTGGGGCTTGATGATCCTGTGGATTGTGATGAAAACTTGATAGAAACTGAAGACGAGAAGGATGATGAGGAATCTAAGCTTTATGATGATAGTCAAGTAACAAGGTGGTTTGATCAACAAGGACGTTCAAATCACCAATGAAGCTTATTCGGTTCAAGGTGTTGAGTATGATCGCCATGAGTTGAGAAAGTTGGTACGTAAAGTGCACTTTGCTCAAAAAAAGAAGGCTACGGATGAAGAAGAGGAGGAAAAAAAAAAGAGAAAGCAGAGATCAGGGTTAAGAAGACCCTCACTCGTTTTCTCCATAGTCTTTCAAAGAATATTGTTGATGAACATTAGTACATTATTAACCATGCATTGTTTTTTTGGAATACATGATATGGAAATATATTATTTTTAATAGCTAGAAGAAGGAAAAAAAGGCATACAAGGATAAAGGGGCACGATAACCAAACATGATAGGGAAGAAGGTAGCTATTTTGCATGAATCCTCTTGGGGTTGCAGGGCTTCTGTGCTTTCTTGGTCTTTAGTAGTTGTTTTTATGGTTTTAGGGCTTCTATGCTTTCTTGGTCTTTAGGAGTTGTTTTCTGGTTTTAATTTACTTTTCCTTTTGCAATTGTAATATATATATTTCGGTGGTGGCCGAGATTCGAACTCGAACCTTACATATATTATGCATTGTCCATATCATCTGAGCTAAGTTCATGAGGACAATATAATGCATACGTCCCTTGGATTGCTTGACCTATAAAGTAAGTCGACCAGGAGTTACGATCTGATCCTAAAAACAACGATTGGATCATAACGCCCAATATATATTGTATGATAAGAAAATATGATCCAATAAATCTGAGAGGCTTTTGATCAAATGTGAGAGGCCTATAAAACAACCTTATTATTCCTTGCTAGCTTAGTGTTATATAGAAGAACTGTTTTGTTAAAAATATGTGCTTTATAATTACTTATACTCATATTTATAGAGAAGAGAATATATGTGTGTGGATAAGTTGGCAAATTTTAGTCTTTTTCCAAAATATTTATTGGTCAGATAGTATTCTTCACTCTATTTTGGAGGATTTCATTCATAATAGGTTGAGTCTCTCAAACTATAGTTTGGTTTATATATACTTGTTTTTTTGGTGTTGCAAATGAATATTGTTGGGTTGTCAATATAGTTGAAATGTTAGTAGTCCATAATGTGTATTTGCACCTCTAAATTTTATTGGCAAAAGTATAAATTATTAAGAGAAGTAATTCAAAACAGGTTCATTTGAAACAATTTTCATACGTACACTTTAAAAAACATTTGTAACCAATGAACCCACTTTAAAGACTTTTTTTTTTGTTGACAAAACCCACTTTAAAGAATTAAAACACGTAGTCTAATAATTTGTCTAGGTATGTATAGAGAATAAAAACAAAATCCTCAATAATATTAGGACGAAAAACATATTTAATACTATTTTTTTTTATAATATCGAACCTACATTATGTAACCACAAAGTAGAGTAATTGTAAATAAATGTAGAGTTGTAAACTTATAGTAGAAAGTATAATAGTACTCCCTCAGTTCCTTAATACATGACACAGTTGATTCTATTACATATGTCAATGCATAATTTTGAGTTTAAATATCTTGAACAATATATTAGAAAAAATTATGAAAATTTAGTATTTTAAAAATACTTATCGAGACAAATCTATCGAATGTTATATGATATTATTTATCTTTGTATATTAATAAAAAAATATGATCAAAGTTAGTTAAGTCAAAATTACAAATTTTCATATTTTCATATAAATCATCTATTGCAATGAGTAGTAAATAAATTTCACTGACTTGCGTCCTCCCAGTTGTCCACCATTTTTAGGGGACATTGACATATGTAGACGCATGATGATGATTATGATATATTCCCATTGACTTGGAATAATAACACTTTACGTAAACGTGTCGTGAAGAGAATAATATACTTCATCAATCATAATCAACCCAACTCTCTTTCTTTTAAATCGATAAATTATATGGGAAATGTTACCTAGATTTAGAGGGTACTCTTTTTTTCTTGTTCGGTAGTCTATTAGCCAGAGTTTACACATATAAATGTTTAATTGCATGTTTGATCTCTTATGTTTATTTTAGTTTTTAAGTTGGTCCCTTATGTTTTAAAAGTTTTAAGTTGGTCTCTTACGTTTTAAAAGTTTCAAGTTGGTCTAAAACGTTACTCACGTTGGAATAAGTTAGTCCCTTCCGTCACTTAACGTTTAAAGATTTGGGTTGACAATATGGATGATAGATCCTTAACTTATTTAGAAAATAAGTTTAAAACATTTTTTTTAATTTTTTTGGTTTTATTAAACTCAAAATCATGTCGTGAAAGGGACTAACTTATTCCAATATGAGTAACATTTTGGACCAACTTAAAACTTTTAAAATATAAGGGACCAACTTGAAACTTTTAAAACATAAAAGACCAACTTGAAAACTAAAATAAACATAAGGGATCAAAGATGCAATTAAGCCTTTTAAATATAGAGAAGTTTAGTGTTTCAGGTTCAAACACTAATCTGTTTATATATTATGCAATGTCCTTACCAATTGAGGTAAATTCACGAAAACCTTCATATAATACTCTTTGTGGATCGTAAAATGGTAAGTTTTTATGGAAATTTGTGTATTCAATGTATTATATATTGTAACAATTAATTTTTTGAAGGAATATTATTTTTTAAATATAAGATCCTTAAAAAGTGTAGCGATGACACTCGCTATGAAGACTCATATTATATTTCTTTTGTTTGTACTTTCAAAGAACTAACACTAAGTTTGATTATCATTAGTTGAAGAACAATCACACAATTGAGTTTGGATGTGAATCTTCTTGCTTATATACATCAACTTTTATATTGAATATGATAATTTTAAATGGGATTTGAAATATTAATATTCTTTTCTTCTAGTGTGAGACTCTTCATATCATTTATCCAACACTAGAAACCAATTTTGCTCCCCCATCAAGTCGAATCGGTGTTTCAATACTAGTGTTTGAAATTTTGAAGGGAGTCTACCTTATTAGGAACCACTAAATTAGATTAAGAGCAACCAGACTAATTAAATAAGTTTGAACACCACATTTTTATCTAAAATATAAAAATATTAGATATATGTATCTTCTTATCTACCTCACACTTTTTTTTCTTTACGGTGGTCGAAGTTTGAATCATAAACCTTACATATATGCATTGTCCATTTTAACTGAGATAAGCTCACAGAGACTATCTAACTCACACTTGATATATCTTCATTCGCTTGTAAATTTCTCGTAAATCCGAAAAGCAAAACCATGCTCATTTAAAATCAATAATGTTTAACAAATATTAAATAGATTTATTTTATTACCAATTGAAAAATAAACGTTAAATGACATCGATTACAATAGTTCAAAAATACTTTTGAAACTCAAAAAATAACATTTTAAATACAAATATAATAATTTAATATCAAAAAAAGTTCATTTTAGAACTCGTTTTTTTACCTCAATATGTATCGGGCCAGTCTTCCCATTTTTATTTTTTTAATAATTTTTATGCAAAAGGGTTTATTAAATTCCCAAAATTATATTATAAAAAATATAAAATAAGAAAACAAAAAAAATGTGAAAAATAAAATACCGCTAAGATTATAATTTTAAATTATTCCAATCAACCTTATAAATTTAAATAAAAGAGAATATTATATTATTCTTTACTCTTACAATAAGAATAAGAAGAAGAAGAAAGAAAGAAAGAAACAGAATCTACAGATTGAGTGAACATTCAGTTCTCTCAACAGCAACAGCAATAGCAATGGGCGCTTATCACAACGACGCCGTTTCATTGCCTCCTCGTTGCGACGTCGTTTCTCCTCGTGACAAACATGTTCATGATAACGTTCATGGCAACATCTTCATCGATTCTGTAATTTTTTTCATCATTTTTCATTTTTTTTTCAATTTTTTTTTTTGTATATGTTGAATTTAATTGTTAGAAAGTATTCATTTTTTGTAACAATGTTGATTGAATTTCATTTTTAATTTTTTTTTGTTTTTTGATATTTCAGCTGAGTTTGAAGTTCATTGACACTGAACAGTTTCAAAGGTAAGATTGAAGCTTTTTGTGATTCTATGAAATGGGTTGTTTTCAAAATTTTGTTTTGTTTATTTATTGTATACTTATATGGTTTTTGTTTTATTGTGTATATATTGCAGGCTTCGTGAGTTGAAACAACTTGGTGAGTTTATTTATAACCATTGATTTTGTTTCTTTATTGTATACTAATATGATTTTTGTTGAATCAAATGTATATGATGAACTGGTTTTGAAGCTTATTTAGATTTTTTTTACTCTTATTAGTCTTAGTATTGAATTTGACCGTAAATGTTAGGGATTTCTTTGTAATATTCATAAATTTCATATGACTATATGAGAGCGTCCCACAAAGTCGGAGACTAATTTGATGGTTTTTTTATTTATTTATTTTTTATCAAGAAGCTTTTGTGTAATTTAAATGGGTAGACGACCAAATTTGAACCTGAACCTGACTTTGTAGGCCGCGCTCAAATAGTTAGATTATGAATATTTCTTAAGGGTCACTGAATCTGTCAAATTTGACTTATTAGTTTTCTGAGAATATGTTAGGGGCTGAAACATAGGACCTAATTGATTGTAAGTGGTTAAATATAAATACCAATTTGACAATTTAATAGAGTTCAGGACTTTTTTGAGATATTCATAATCATAGGAACCTATTTGAGATATTCATAATCTTAGGGACATATTTGAGAGTGCCCTATAGAGTCAAAGACTAATTTCGTGGTTTACTCAATATATGTCCGGAACTTGTTTTGAACCATTTAATTTGTTTCCGACTTTGTAGGGAACTCTCAAATAATTCCATGAGATTATATGCGTATTTCAAAAAGTTTTTTCACTCTGTCAAATATTAGTCCTTATGAGTTACGAGAGTCATGGACCAATTCGATGCTAATGTTAGGGACCTTTTTGAAAAATTTATAATCGCAGGTACCTTGACGAATTTAGTGGTTTGCTCTTTTTTTTTTTTTTTTTAATCAAGAAGTTACTATGGAATTTAAATACACTTGTACAATTACTAATTCTAAATTATGTTTTTTTAGCATTTTTGGATTGTGATTTGCCTAATGAAATTAATAATTTTTTGCTGGTTTTTATGTGACTATGAATTGTTCCTTTTATGGTGGAGAACGGAGATACCTCTGAAATCTGTATGCTTGGAAATTTGTGTATCTTATGTAGGAACTTAGGTTATAGTGACGTTAATTTATGTTCTGTTCCCTCTTATTAAGATAGTTTTAAATTTTTCTGTTGTAATCGTTGAAATCAGGTTGTTACATAATTGAATAAATAACAGACAATTAAGTATTACACTGTACAATGGTTATATTATGTTTTAAATTTGTTCATGACTTAATGTAAATTCTCCAAAGACGATAATCAGTATATTGAGACGTAAGTGAGTCGACTGTTATTCAAGAACTTATTACTCGTTAGCATGTTCTTCTTAGTCATATATGCCTAATGAGTTTTACTTGAAGAAAATGAATTACAAGCATTTATGTTTTACGTCAAACAGGTTTTATATTGCTTTGGTGGTCTGCTGTGTTTGGTGTTGTAGACTGTTTTGAGTCAGTTGTGGGACAGTATAGGTTTGCTAGGTGTGTTTTGGCATAGGTTTGTTGTGGTTTCTGGTGCAAGGCTTTTTTAGTGCCTCTGGTTTCTGATTTTTTGTAGGTTCAGTGAAAGGAGTGTTTGGGGCATTGGTGTTTCATAGGTAACTTATTGTTAGTTAATTTTGAGGGCCGCATTCCTTTGGTTTTTCCTGCTGTTGCAATATTATTGTACTTATCGGCTCTATTTTGGATAGGTCTTGTACTATATTGAGTTATTTCAATAAATTTTGCCATTTCAAAAAAAAAAAATACTTTGGACTCCACTTTTGTTAGTTTTATAACTTTGCAGTTTCGTGAAACTGTGATTGCTTTATAAAAATTTTAGTGTGACATGAATCCGCCACATGATGTAAAATTGAGTCTGTTTTTTGTTTAGGCAATTGTTATTACATGATGTAAAATTGTGTTCAAGTGTATGTGTATGTTGGGTAACTATAATTACAAGGTGGTCCCAGTTTGATTCCTCAATCAATATTGACAATATTTAATCTAATTATAACTATAGGCCATAGGGAAAATAATTGCTTCTTTGATGCAACTGAATATATCAAAGATCTTATAAAATATCTATCACTCGTATACCTCAGTGTATGATCACTCTAATAAATCAATTTGTTTTATGTTTCAGGTTTCACACATTTGGTGTATCCAGGCGCTGTCCATTCCAGATTTGAGCATTCTCTTGGAGTGTATTGGATTGCTGGTCAATCTGTTGAAAAGCTCAACAGTTACCAAGTATACTTTTTATTTTATTTCATATTTTACCCTTTTAAAGTTACAGTTAAGTTTTTCCGATGAAAGCATCACATATGCCTGTGATCTTACAGGGCATGGAGCTTGGTATTGATAAATTTGATATTCAATCGGTGAAACTTGCTGGTATATAATTTTTCTCAAAACTGCTCGTTATTTTGTTTCCATTAATTTTTTTAAAAATTATTTTTGACACTGTCATCATTCTTGTTAGGACTTCTGCATGATGTTGGACACGGGCCATTCAGTCACTTGTTTGAACGCGAGTTTCTTCCCCGAGTTATCAGCGGTTCTCATTGGTACTCTTCCCATTTTAATTCATTTCACCTTTCTCTACATTTTTCCTTGTAATGTTATAGAAAGAAGTTTTTCTTGTGTTTCTATGCCCTGAAAAAAGTACTTTGTTTTATTTGGTTATTCGTAAAGTGTTGTGTTCAATACTTTGTAGGTCACATGAACAAATGTCGGTCAAAATGGTTGATTATATAGTTGGGGAACACCATATTGATATTGACCCTCACATGTTAAAAAGAGTCAAGGTAATGCCACTATTTGCAATTGTCTTTTACCTGTTTTATATCAAGTATATTGAATTTCAGAATTTTACTTCTTAAGCATCATAAGACATAAGCATGACGTTTTAGGTAAATTAGTTAATTAAATTTTCTGTACAAGAGATTAAGTTCCTAGTAAAACTAGACTTTGAGATACCTTTCTTTTGAAGTTTAGAAGTATTGGACACTTTTTGAAACATACGGTATGTAAAATTTGATGACCGGTGCTGATAGCAATGGTAGTTCTGTGTTCTACTGTTCTATAGAAGGTTCTCTAGTAACCCAATTTCCTGAGTATGTTCCCATGTTAATGTAAATGTTATATGTTCAAATAGCTGTTGCTTTTGTTGGAATCATTTTCATATATAGCTATAGTTATTCATTTATTCTGCATACTAAGCATGTTGCATCACTCTAATAAACAAAAAGTAGGAATATGTTTGCATCTTCATATTCTAATGGGTGGTTCTTTGGCACTTGGCAGGAAATGATATTGGCGAGCTCTGAATTTGCTCTTCCTAGGGTAAGGCTTGTAACTTTTTGTATTTAAAATCTCTATTCTCAAGAAATATTTGCTGATTTATTCATATTGTAGGTATTTATTTTCAAAATCTCTTTTCTCTTTTTAATACATTTCTTTTATTGTTGTTGGGTTATTTAGAGCTCAAGTGAGAAAGGTTTCTTGTATGATATTGTTGCAAATGGACGAAATGGAATCGATGTTGACAAGTAAGTAACTGCATAAAATTTAACAGTCGAATCTTAGCATTTGAGTTATGCTGTAATGTAATGATTTGTGGAAACTATTGATTTGCAGATTTGATTATATTGCTCGTGACTGTCGAGCTTGTGGTCTGGGGTGCAACTTTGAATTTCAGAGGTTTCATGAATTTTTTCTAAATAACTTTTTCTTAGCAATAACTTAAAAGTATATCATATACAGAGGTTATAATACGTCTCTTCAAAATCTTAAAGTCTATCATCCTTACAGGTTAATGGAGACCATGCGGGTTTTGGATGACGAGATTTGTTATCGTGCAAAAGACTGTTAGTATTATGTCTCAAACTTTTATTTTAATGCTTATTCAATCGCATATTTCTAATTTTTCTTGCCTTTGCCTTTGTAATTTGCTAGATCTTACCATCCACAAGTTGTTTGCCACTCGTGCCGATCTGTATAGAACAGTTTATACGCATCCAAAAGTAAAGGTATGAAGTAGTTACTTATTCGGAAGTTAATTTCATTTGTTCGTGATGGTTCATCCATAAACGTCGTGGTTTTAATTTTTTCTAATCTCATCTTTATGTTTCCAGGCAATGGAACTTATGGTTGTTGACGCACTTGTGCAAGCAAATGATTATTTGCAGATTTCTTCTAGCATTCAAGATCCTGGTGAATACTGGAAGGTAATTATTAGGCTTTCTTTCAAATAAAAAGTGTATTAAAAGAAATTTCGTATCTCTCTTTTGAATCACAAAATATATTTTACTTTGAAAAAATGCAGCTGGATGACTCAATAATTAAAACCATTGAGACTTCTCCCTTGCCAGAATTGAAGGAAGCTAGAGAGTTGATTCTGCGCATTCGAAGGCGGGATCTCTATCAGGCATGTTTTTTATTGTTTATTATCTGTAATGTTTTTCTTATCTACTCACCAATTATTGTTTAGTGTTACTGAAGCTGATGAAGTTTCTGTTTCGCTTTGCAGTTTTGTAACGAGTATGCTGTTCCAAAGGATATAATGGACAATTTTAAGAAAGTCACTCCGCAGGATATAGTTTGTTCCCAGGTCCTTAATCTTTTTAATCCTTCTCATTTGCACATGCTTTTGTAGGAATGGCAATTGGACCCAAGCCCAATGGGCACCCACAAAAAATACCCATGATGGGCGGGTAAATACCCGCATTGTTGGGTATGGGCCTGGGCACGGGTAATTGCCCGCAAATTTGAACGGGTATGGGTGCGGGTATGGGCACTCTAGTGCCCACCCCGCCCCATGCCCGCACATTATATAGACTATACCAATAATTTTATTTATATTAAATTTAGTTTATTAATCCTAAGTCTTTGATATTTATTGTAATATACACTTGTTTTTTATATTTTAGATGCTTTTTATTTGGCTAAATAATATGATACATAATATTTTATATGTTGATTTAGCAGATTTCATATCATATTTTAATTATGTTGTGATATTTTTTTGTTATTTATTATCTTTTTCTTGTGAAATTGCGGGTAATGGTGCGGGTACGGGCACTTAGATACCCATAGGGTACGGGGACGGGCACCAAACTTATTGCCCACGAGGGTATGGGCTCGGGTATGGGGATTTTCTTAAAACGTGGGTATGGGAATGGGCACTATGGTACCCTACCCAATGGGTACCCATTGCCATCCCTATGCTTTTGATTCTTGCCAAGGTTCAACAAGGAACTTTATATTGTTTTTTACGTAAATACCATTTGACAGAAAAATGGTGGAGTTATGTTGAAAGAGGAGGATGTAGCTGTTTGTAATGTCAAAATCGATTTGACTCGTGGAAAGCATAATCCTCTGGAAAGGTATTCAATGAAGAATAATTAATACATGCTGACATTGAACCTTCAGTTTGTTTTATCTTCCTAATATCGTTTACTAATGTAATTGTCTTATCTCTTCTGGTACATGTTTTGGTGGCAGCATCCACTTTTTCAAGGTACAACAATGAACCTAACTATCTTTTATCAAGATATCTTATCTATAAGCTTCTTACATTTTATTGTTGATGCTGTCTATACTGTATTAGGCGATTATGTCTCAGTGTGTGCATTTTTCGGTTGCTCGATAATGATTGCTCTTTGATTTTATGTAATGAAGACATCTGTGTTAAATAGATTAGCAATATGTGAAAATAATAACACATTTCATTGTTAAATACAACACTTCTGCGTACGTGAACGGTAATTTTGAGGGCTATATGGATGAGTTAGACAATTAACCATTCAATAGAAACTATAATTTCTTTTTTTTGAACAAATCAAAATGTAGAAACTATAATTTCTTGAAAGCGAAACTTGAAGAATTATTTTATACTTGCTAGTGCTTATATTTCTTTACATATTCAATAATATCTGTTCAGGATTATGAAAGTGACGAGAAATTTACAATTCCCGATGAGCGCATAAGCCACTTGTTGCCTGCATCTTGTCAAGATATGATAGTAAGGGTGTACTCAAAAAAGCCAGAACTGGTCAGTAAAATTAAATTCAATCCAAGTTTAATCTTACTTTCTTTTTACACATTCAAGCCAACATCACTGACCTTGTACTTTGAACAATCCTATAGGTGGAAAAAATTTCAGAGGCGTTTGAAAATTATCAGCTAAAAACATATGGAATCAAAGCACAGATACATTCAACACCAGAGAAGAAGAAACGCCGTTACAATTCATGTATATGAAAACTGTCTCTTTTGGCATTTTGTATAATCATCATATTACTGCTACAACTACTTTTTTGGCTTTCTTCTTTTCCTTATTATAGTATAGAAGAAGTCATCAAATTTTCCACAATGGAAATATAGTTTTGGATCAATAGCAGCAACTGTACTTGTTATTTCCACACCAAAAACAAATGCTACATATATTGAAGCTGTAATTGAGCATACCATATCAATGAATCTATTACTTGTATAGCAATTGATTTTTTTTCTTCCAATGGTTAGATGTATTTGTCAGTGGAAGTATTATTTTATTTCTTTAGTGAGAATGATGTGCTAAAAGTCTGATTAGTTATGCATCTCCAGAGTGCCTTTGGATTAGAGTTTGCAAGTTTGATATTGGATACATTTATTTGAAAAATTGTCTATGTTTAAAAGTGAGTTTGAGTGAATTGATTTGTATTGAAAATATTTGTTTGAATAGTGATTTTTTATGATACACACACACACACCAATAAAATTCACTTGATACATAACTACCAACAAATTTATGATTTTTCTGAATGTCATTGAAATACTTTTATTGTGTAAACTGAGTGTACAAAAAAGTAGAAAGACTGATTCATCGAGTTGGATATGACTAAAATTAATGACAAAACTCTCAAGAATTTTAAAGCTATTGAGATTTTAGAGCTGTATTTGAACTAAGGATCCTTGGTTAAGCTATAAAAGACTTGAACCATCTCATCCGAGCACTCTTGGATACGTCATTTGAATTCTTATATGTGATTTACGATTAAGGTCTTACTGTCAAAATTTGTTTCATCAACTTGTTGAAGAGAATGCGTACAGTTACTTCTTGTTGAGGTTGCTTTCTCAGCCTCAAACAGATCATTGTCACCAATTGGAAGATATGTTTGGATTTCAATTTGCAATAGTATAATTTTGTTTTTAGTATTAAATTCATTCAGGGATTTATATGCTTCCAAGGTAAGGAAATATTGTTGGATTACCTTGTTGACTCCAACTCCATGTGTGTCTCGTGACTCTGAACATAAAAATTTGTGGTGCTGAGACCCTAATAAAGACAGACCATTAGTGCATATCTTAACAGTAACAATTCATGCCTACATCATTGATGATGTTTGGTGATTTTTTCCCCCCAATGATATGAATTATGAAGATGGATTACTTTCTTTTTTCTTCTTTCAATTACCCTTTTCTGAGGGCATTGTATGCAAGATTTAAAAAAAAAAAAACTTTGCAACTGCGATTTCAATATTAACCTTGTGATTATGTTTCTACGAATGCAATACCGTCGCGATTGAAGTGCATAAATGGTATTTGACGGCAAAGTTCTTCTCATTTTCAAGAATCGCGATGTGACTGTCACTGCGATTTTTGTTTTGTTTCAAAGAATCAAGCGGCGAAACTCACATGCATTGAATGCTAAGAAGTGGGGTGTTGTGGGTTTGACCCGTGTGTCAGCAAATCAAAGACTCTTGTAACTTTTTTATCATATGAGTTGTACTTACGGACCTATGACTGTGATATTTAAATGCCTTAATTATATGTATTGAGAAGAGTTTTTTACATTTTTGAGATCACGGGTGTTACAAGTTACTACTACTATATGATTCAGTTGAAACATGGCCTCATGATTCATGACTCAGTTGAGACATCTTTTTTGTTTCACATTGAATTCAGAGTGCAGGCTATCACGGGTTACACTTATTAATGTGTGTTCTATTATATATCAACGTAGAAACATCAATGGTATGTGCCCTTTAGTTCATTCCAAAAGCCAATGCTGCAAACAACTGGAATATTTCATTTTAATGTATATAATTTTTTATGAAATTTAAGGAGCTTGGAAATTTACAAACATAAAGCAAGTCACATGAATATAAATGTTGCTATTTTTAAAATCTTAGTGTATGCTTGATTGACAAACAATAGAGAGTGGCGAGCACACACCGAACACATATGGTTGAACATTTCACTCACATCTTACGATACATTTTTTTACTATGGATTGAATTAAGTACTCTGAAGCTTACAACACTCGCACATATTGTGTATCGACTACTTGTGCTAGATCACGTTAGTTCGTGGTTCATTAGAAAAACGTCAGTGGCCAACAATTTAAATAATCAACTGAAATCATGCCCAAATTTACATTTGTAATTGAAATTAAGTGCACACTAGGCACCAACCAACAATCATCTTTCTAAATTTTCTTCATTAATTTTGAATAGAGTAAGATTAATTATTTTATTTTATTTTGTTGAAGACAAATAAAGTGAAGGTTGTATTCTGAATTATAATAGTATGTCACGTTTCTATATCTTTATTCCAAAGTGTTAGACACCAACCAACTCATCTTAATAATTGATAAATGAAAAATTGAAAGCATCTATAAGAATACTTAAATTCAAAAAAATCAATCAATGGTCTTAGTTCATTCATCAATATGGAGATGGTTCTATATTAATTATGTAAACAACTATGGCATCAAGTCCATTTAGTTTGATTCTGCATTTCACAAACAAGTTCGTTTTGTGAATCCTTAATATATTTATGATATTCACCGATTAAATGGTTGAATTTAAATGGTTAATGAACTTCAGTTAATGACGAATTGTTCGTGAGAATTCAAATTCAAACCCTAATAACTATAATAATCATTGATCAGACTTTACTATCCTGACCGGACTCCAGATTATTAAAGTCTTTACTGAAAATCGCAGGGTTATTAAAAGAAATAACTATCTCATTCTATAAGAATAAATGTTTTTTTTTTCTCCCTACCCCAAACAAGCCTAATGGTAACATATATAGAATAACACATTTTGTGGCTAATACAATTAGTTTGCTTCTTTATATATATCTTTTTTACTTTCTTTATCTAGACCAAAGTATTTCAGATGCAACCTTCACCAGATCCATAACCTATTCAAGCTTGTCATAATTGAAATTCTCTTTCATAATAAAAGAGAAGTCTTCTTTTGCCTTTATTACTCAGGTGTTATGCTTGTCTTAGATAAGCCAATACTAGTGAGGCAGTTGGCATGTTCTAGCAATATGCATTGATAGCTAAACAAATAGACCATAAGGGAAAAGAATTATGAGAATTCATTTGAATGATTTGTATAAAAAGAAGCAAAAACAATTTTGCTTATTGTCACCTAAAGGCATGTACATTATTGACTTTGCACTAGTATAGAGTATGTTACTATTTGATGGTTCTCTCCCTTTGAATATTATTGTATATATTTTAGTTTGTTTTTATCATTGATCACATACTTGCTAGTCTTGTCTCAATAATCAGTATCCCACAAGTAGTTTATCAACATAATTAATCTTATCCCAAAAATAATTTATCAATAATTTCAAACGGAACCTTTTAGAAAATAAATCTAGCTGTGACACCTATACCACCACCCTTTAAATGTATACATATCAAATCAGCTACAAAAATATTAAGTTTCTCACAAATTATTGAATTTGTGTGTGTGTAATTTGATGATCATGCAAATTATATATCATTACACATAACTTCACAAAAGGAAAATTATTGGCTCAATTTTGAGCTGTGTGAAAATAATGAGAAGATTTTGTACCATAATTCTTTAATATATGGAATTTTTCCTTTAAATTTTTAGTAAACTACACAAACATACATAAGGGGATATACTCACTCATAAAAAGGTCATCTTTCTTGATATGTTTGGTGTGTCTATTCTTAACCATCTTGTATAATGTTTTAGTTTTTCACTCTCACTTAATTTGGTTCCTAATTCAAAACCTAAAAAATCAACTTATAAGTTGTGAAGGACCCATTTGAGGTTGACCTAGTGGTTGCCTTGGAACCTTGGAGTGTGCTCCTCTCAAGGTCTCATGTTTGATTCCCTTTGGTCCAATTTCGGCGAGCAAGTCCATACAGAGTTTGCTCTCGCTTAGAACGGCCCCTCCCGCAAGTGGACGATGGGATTGGTCCCCTCAGATTAATCGGTCCTTAGATCGGATACCGAGTTTTAAAAAAAAAACTTATAAGCTGAGAAGGCGAGAACTATTCATCTCTTATAAACACAATTTATATCATATTTCAGACTCTTAACGGATTACTTACTTTTACTACTAGCATTGTTATTATTTGTTGTTAAGACTATTTTGATGCATCATGTTCAGATATGTTGCTTTCACATATCTTTATGAATTGTGAGTATCAAGTAGCATTTGACAAATTAGAGTTTTGCTATTCAACTAAATTTTCTAAAAGAAAACTTGGTGTATATTTAGTGCAACTACTTTTCGTTTAAATATCTTGATTTGGAGTCCAATCAAACATTAAATTTATAAAGAAAAAGTAAGAAATGTAAAGGGAATTCATTTGAAGTTTCAACCTAAAACTTTATATAATGATAAAGTAAGGGTTTAACTGATTTACAGCAAGTATATACGTTCCTCCTCTCTCTATCACTAACCTAATCCATTAGAATTCCGTTAAGTTTCATGCTATTCTCTTATTTCATTTCATTTTTTGTGACACTCTATTACCATTTATATTAACAATAATGATCAAAAACATTGATTTAAAAATTGAGAAAAGCATAATATAAAGTGTTAGAACAACACCTAGTACCAAATGATTAAAGAAACGATAAATCATCCATGCGAAGAATCTGAGATCTTGAGAAGGAGCACACTTCCAAATTTCAAACCAATACCACCAGATCAACTCAAGTGAGTTTTCAATAAATATATTATTATACATTGATCTAATTGACTCAAACAATATTTAAATGATTGAGAAAAAAATATAATAAATTTTGGTCGGTCACCATGTCAGTATATAATGGTCAAACTAAGTGTCAATTATAAGATAAGATACTATGAACTTTGCCAAATTAATAAACCATGGTTTTGTGAATCATCTGATCAGTGTGATTATTTTATCCAATTCTGTAAAACATGATTTACAAGTCACAAATCTTCTTTGTGGCTAATAATTAATAAGTGATACTTTTTTTTAATAAAACCATTTGTATATGATCAACTCATTAATGGAACCATGCTTATTTGAAAAAGATAGCAATATAGAAAGAAGAAAAAGGTACAACAACCGTGAATCCCATAAAACAAATTAAGAATAAAAGGAGACAGAAAAGATAATAAATATAAATATAAAAAGGAGTAATAAAATTTTGAGTTAGGGTTTTGTCACCTATTATCATTATGCCCACATCAATTGATTAATATTGTGTTATCATCTTCTTATAAAAAATAATTGTTATCATTAAAAATCGAACTCAGTATCTCAGAATTTACAACACTTACCTATTATGTGCACTATTCACTTGCGTTGGCCGTTGGATCTGGTACTAACAACACACTCTTTAATTTTTTTTAATACCCTTTTTTATTGGTTGAAATTTAAATGAGTCCACTAAAAACATAGTTGGTTGATGCGATATTTTGTTGAACATAATCACAATGACACCATAATTTTATTAAAGCTACAAAGTGTAACTTTTACAAAATCATGGTAGCTCACCGTGATTTGATTAAACCCATGACATTGCCATACAGGTAATAAATCATGAAGGCTTTACATACTTTTAGTGAGAGATTCATTTGATCATGGTAGCTCACCGTGATTTGGTTAAACCCACTACGTTATCATACAAGTAATAAATCATAAAGGCTTTACATAATTTTAGCGAGACTCCGTTGAATTTGAATCTAAGTTTGGTTCCTCGTTTGAGCAGCTAGAATTGATTATGAATGTGTAAAATTAACTTTGATGTTTGATTGCTCTCGAGTACAATTTGGTTTTGTCTCCAGAATATATTATAACTTGAAGTTAGAATCTATAACTTTTTAGTCTAAACATGATTTTTAACCGAAATTTGTTTTTCAACTAATTCTTATTAAACATAAATCACTTTACATTTAACTTACATGTAATTAAAATCAATTTTTGTCCCCACTGAAGCAAACATGCATTAAGTTCTATACCACCAACATTTTTGATTGAAAACATGTTTGGTGTCTTGTCTAATATACGTCAAAGTACGACATCAACATATATGATTACAATCAAATTTGTTGAAATTGTGTCAATGTCGTAACCAATGTCCGCATAAGTGTTTCATTGCATTATGTCGTGTCAATGTCGTATCCGATGCCATTTGCAAGTGTTTCATGGCACTAAGTCCTATGTATATAACAACCAAACATCACCCAATAAGGCAAAGCCACATACACATAAAGAGAGATCTTTGGTTTCAATAAATTGAGACAAAAGTGGTCACAAAACACACGTCGTGTTCAGGCAAAATCCATGTGCCCACATGGATGATTGAGAGAGAGAGATAGATTCACATTCACAATCTACAAAAAAACAAACAAAAACAACTTATTTATGTTTCTGTTTTTGTTACATTATATTTATGTCTTCACCACATAGTAAATAGAACACAACAGAAAAAACAAAATAACACAAACTGACCCACCAATGAAAATTTGTTCAAAACAAGAACATGAATCCAAAGTTTGAAACTTTTAATGCTTCAAAGTAGTTTTAGTAGCAAAAAAAAGTAAAGGGTTGTTTTTATTTTTGTGATATATAAGTATTTTATTTTTTTTTGTGTGTGTGTGTGTGTGTTGAGTTGAAGAAATGAAGAAGAGTGAGAGTGGTGGATATGTGAGAGCAGATCAAATAGATCTGAAGAGTTTAGATGAACAATTACAAAGGCATCTTAGTAGAGCATGGACTATGGAGAAGAAGAATAAGGAGAAAGAAGATGAAGGTGGTGAAGTCGAAGTTGGAAGATCTTCTTCTAATAGTAATACAAGAAATAGACAAGAATGGGAGATTGATCCTTCTAAACTTATTATCAAAACTGTCATTGCTCGTGGTACTTTTGGTACTGTTCATCGTGGTGTTTATGATGGCATAGATGTTGCTGGTACTTCTCTTTTTTTCTCTCACTTTCATGCATTGTACTCTCTTTCTTATTTTGGCATTGGTGACTTTTTTGTTTTGTTTTCTTATATCAAACTCCACGGTTAAACATGTTTTACTTAGAGCAATTTCAGAATTTTTTTTATAAATCGAATAGATGACAAAGTACGCTGAAATGGCTCGTTGATTTATGCGGTTAATCGGCAATACTTAAAGTCATCTGAGCGATGTAACAAATTGTTGTGTAACTTTTGTGTTTAAATGCTCGTTGCCTCAAGTGACCTGTCCACTTATCAGTAAACTATGAGTTATACCCAACGGTTTGTTTGTGTGTGTTTCCCTTTTGTTTAACATCACATACATATATGCAAGAGGAAATTTTGTTCACTTGGAGCCCATGTATTTGTTGGTTTCCCTTCTTCATGAAATGGGTAGCATGTTGATGGGGGTGTTAAGCCAATGTTAATGCTAATATTCCATATAGACAAGTTTTAAGTTGTAATCACGCTGCGATTCTTGATATTGCAGAAAATCGTAGTCAAATGAGACTGATGCAGCCTTCAGCCTCAATGAAGGTTGCGATGCGGTGACAAATTTTTTTGATGTCGCTTGAATTTGTACATAGACAAGTGACTATTGTAGAATTTTATGTAACTAATTTCCATCGGTTATTTTGACCAAAAAAAAAAGGCTCCGTTGGTTATTATTTAACTAATTTTATGATAAAGAATTGTGAAGAGTTTGGTTTGAATTAAAAATCATGTTTTAGAGTTAAGTTTTGCAGTTTTCTCAACTATGTCAAATACTTGTTATTGTGACTTTATTTGTCCATATTTTCTGCTCCTTTTCAATGTAAAATATAGATAGACATGAGTCCATACTTTGATATCTTCTATTTCCTTGAGTTCTTTAAAGAACCATGTAAGTTGATAGACTTCGGTTATTTTTATGGATCGTGGACCACCGCAATTTTGGAACTTTGTAGATCAAAGTTTAAAAATCATGTGATTCACAAGATTAAGTATCATTTGCCTTTTTTTCCCCTTCTTTTTTCTCTTTCTTAGAATTCACAAGAACCACTTGACTTGACAGTTGTGTCCATGAACTTCATTATTCTTCTTTCCTTTTTTGAACTTTCATGTGTCTTGTAATGACATGTCATTATGGTGCCTCATACATTTCCGACTCATAAAAAATATTCAATAATACTAATCTTCTTTTTAATTTTTCATGTTTTTCATGATTTTCTAAACAGAACATTATCATCTTAAGGTTGATGGATGTTAAGCAACTTGTCTTTTCATTTTGTTTTTGCAGTTAAGCTCCTTGATTGGGGGGAAGAAGGTCATCGGTCAGATGCCGAAATAGCTTCATTAAGAGCGGCTTTTACCCAAGAAGTTGCCGTATGGCACAAGCTTGACCATCCTAACGTAACCAGGGTAATATTTCGGGTTTTTTCTTCCAAGTTAAACAATCATAGACAAAATTGCGCTTTGTATTTTTGAAGATATTGTTAATAGCGTACTATGGCCGATTTATTTCCTTCATTTCCTAATATGAATCAAACGTTTAAGGCGAAAAATATTGTGTGAAGTTCAGATTGTTCTGCACCTTGCAATGCTGCTTCTCGCTAGGCAATCCACCTGCTTTGCTAGGCGACAGAAACATAATGAAACTACAAAAAGAGCTTGGCTGAAAATAAGAGCACAAACATATTAGTTAAATTCAATAATTAATAAGCAACAAACTAAACCATTTAACTCCTAAAATTAACTACTGACCTAAGATAAATAAAGACTAAAAGCAATAAAAACACGTATATGATGAAAGAGTCAGTTAACACTTCTTCATAGCATTCATGTGATATCATAACATGTGAATTGCTTGCAATGGCTGTTTTCTTAGGTCCAATCATTCATGTTCGAGTTTTTCTTATTCACGCCTAATGTCAAATCCATTCTGCAGTTTCTTGGTGCAACAATGGGAACATCAGATCTACAGATACAAACAGAAACCGGTCATATAGGAATGCCGAGTAACCTATGTTGTGTTGTTGTTGAGTATTGTCCTGGTGGTGCTTTGAAGTCGTATCTAATTAAAAACCGAAGAAGGAAGCTGGCTTTTAAAGTGGTTGTTCAACTAGCTCTTGACCTTGCAAGAGGGTCCAATCCATATGCCTAATCTATGTCATATAAGTTTAATTAACATGATAAATTTTCTTCCTAAAATCCTAAAAATATTTCATTTTTTTACTTTATATAGGTTGAGTTATCTCCACATGAAGAAGATTGTCCACAGAGATGTTAAAACAGAAAACATGCTTCTAGACAAGACACGGACGTTGAAAATCGCTGATTTTGGTGTAGCTCGTATCGAAGCATCGAATCCTCATGACATGACTGGTGAAACTGGAACCCTTGGTTACATGGCTCCTGAGGTACATGCATTTTCCATAGAGAGTATCACTCTTATGCATTGATATTGTCTGAATTATTATTTAGCTCGACTTGCATAGTTCCTGTTTTGTTTGAATTGCTTCAGATCTTAGAGACTTTGTATATTATACTCACCTGAAGAAATATTTGCAGGTTCTAAATGGCAGTGCATACAATAGAAAATGCGACGTGTATAGTTTCGGCATATGTTTATGGGAGATATACTGCTGTGACATGCCGTATCCTGACCTTAGTTTTTCAGAAGTAACATCAGCCGTTGTAAGACAGGTAAGTGAAATATATTAAGCGGATTTACCATCGTAAATTAACACATCTTGGGAATATTTTTTGGAATAACATTCCTTGGTCCTTGAAATATTATTACCAGGAATTCTATTGCCAGATATATTGTGTTTGATAAGTGCTTAACTGCAAGTAGTATTTTATGAAAATCTGAAACAAATATGAGAATGTTATATTCTCGACCTGTAAACGAGCATTAGGCATTATACAAATTCTACGATGTCTAAAATTGAGTGTTGATAATCCAAAATGGCTGTTTTTACTGCAGAATCTAAGGCCAGAGATTCCGCGATGTTGTCCGAGCTCACTCGCAAATGTGATGAAAAGATGTTGGGATGCTAATCCTGATAAGAGACCAGAGATGGATGAAGTTGTCACCATGTTGGAAGCTATTGACACTTCAAAGGGTGGAGGTATGATCCCTCTTGATCAGCAACAGAGTTGTTTATGTTTCCGCAGGTATAGAGGACCTTGAAATATTTTTCACTATCAAGGAATGTTTTAAACATCGGACCGCAGATCAAACCGGCGATAAGCAGTTTGTATTTTATCTCATTGTATTAAGAATAGAGAAGGAAGAATCAAGATGGAAAATACCAAAAAAAAGTGAGTGAAAGGCATAGTTAATGAAGAGCTCTACAATTACTTTGTTAGGCTATAATTTTTGTAAAGCTAATTTGTATTCCTCATTTTCATTCAAACCATTTTTATAATATGTTTCTCTATGTAAGTTGTAACACTTGATAGTAGTAGCATGGACTGTTCCAACACTAATATCAAGGTCATCATAGTTTCATCGTTTCATACTTCCATTTGATGTTGTATGTTTTTGATGAATATGATTTGAACGCAGTACCTCAGAGTTTACAACACTCGCAGACACTGCACATCAACCATTGTGCTAGACTTGTTTTGGCTGGATTTGCTCACGCACATAAATATTTGACTTAAACTATAATATTTGAAATAAATATACAATTTGGCCCTTAAAAGGTGGTTTATATTTGTGTAGCTTTGTTTTTTCTTTTTCAAGTCTCTGTTAAGAGATGTGAAGACTGATGAAAGTAGTCTTTACAAGGTTTGAACAATCCTCATCTCAAGTTAGTTTTTGAATTGAGTTAAAACGCTATTACAAAAAAATGCAATCGATACAGTTGATGTGATTTCATTTGTGGTCAAGTTGTTTTTTTTGTCTTAAACCTCTAATTCTCGGGAGAAGAGAACTCTGATAATCAAAAGTTTGATCGGGAGATAAGTAAAGTCTAATCAACAATATTATGGCCACAATGGCAAATCACGTACCAATTTTTTAAGACTTTGCAGACCATTTTTGAAAACTTAGCATTAGGCTTTAGATCTTGTGCTTACTTGGTAGTGATGAACTATGTTACATGGATGCGGTTACGGTACTAAAATTGGACATGAATTCGAGATACAAGATTTTTTGAAAACTAAGATATGATTGCATGAAATAATGTAAAATCTATATAGGGAGGCATCAACAACAATCATTTGTGACTTTAAAGTAGTTATGATTGAAGTCAAACAATTGTTACCAACAGACGATTATGATTACTTGACAGTGTAAAAAACAATTATGATTGACAATGTAAGAAAAATTACACTGATAGTATATATTATGTCTTCTCATATGAATAGCTCTAGTACATGAATGACCTACATACAATTTCCTCACAAAACAGTCACAATTTCATTGATGAATTGATTGAATAATAGCTACAAGCCTTAAAAAAACATAATATATCTCAACCTGCTTAACTGAATGCTAGATTCTGGATGTAAAAATCTGCTTCTCCGGTAACTGTTGAAGGTTGAACTTTGCGTCAATCGAATACTCGTGTGCAATATTTAATAGCCGGAAAACATAAAGATCCTTAACCAGCAATCTTGTAGCTGGGATTCGCCAAATTATCCAAACCAGAAACAACTTGAATAGATTCTATAACATCACCAACCTTAAGGTCTGCTAAGAAATCTTCATTTTCTGTTACATAGCCAAAAACAGCATATCTACCATCCAATATATTGGCATTGCTTGGAGTTAGCTCACTTTCTTTCAATAGCCAAAATACTTGGCTAGAGCCAGAGTTGTCCTCAAATTCCTACTCAACAACATATAAAAGGGAGTAAATTAAGGGTATATTTGTTCAAGATTACAGAAAGAAAGATAAAAGATTAGCATGCTTAAAGAATGCCATATCAAAGAATAGACTTACATCTCTTGCCATCGCCATTGTTCCGAATGCATTAAACGGAAGCTTTGTTTGAGCCTTGTATAGACCAAGCTCCTGTCCAAATAAGACAGAGGGTTCAAAAATTATAAAACAAAGTTCAAAATGTAATAAAGTGAAACTTCATGCAAGAAACTTATAGTAGGGTAACACTTAGTTCTTCTGATCATACAAAAGGTGCGAAAAAGATTGGAAGAAACTGAAGTTACTTGAAACATAAGAATTCATCGAAAAGATATCAGTCTACGAGTCATAGGGTTATGTGATCTTCATGGTATATATGTATTACCTCTAGAGTTTCTCCATAAACAGGTGCCTTTTCTCCCTCTACCATAATTTCTAAAGGTATAGTCCTTGTTTTCTCTGTACTTGGATCAATAAAACCCTCGGCAGGACCTTCAGGGTCACCGGTTTGGACAACAAATCCGTCCGCTGCACAAAAAAAGATGAAAATAAAACAAAACATGACTATCTGGGTGAAATGTGTAGAACTAGAGAGCCTATTTTAGATATCCATATACTAAATTACATATTTCAGTAATGGTACAAGATAATGCCGCTTCAATCACATACAAATGAAGTATTGATGATCTAGGATCTGTTTGGATTGACTTCTATGAGCTTATCTACTGGAAGAGCCTATAGAAACAACTTATGATATGTCCATAAGCTGTTTTCATCTTATTTCCATAAGCTCTCCAAGATAGCTAACGAAATCAGCTTATAGCTTCTAAAAAAACAATTTGACTTTATTTTATCTTTTATTAAAGAAATAGCTTATAGGTAAGCACTTATATGATAAGCGCTAGTTAAGCTATTTATGGAAACAACGCCCAAATATATTCTAAAAGATAGTTGTAAAAGGTCTAAAACATTCTTCACCAAACCAGCTACAACTATAAGGGAAATCAAAAGACAGAAAAATAAATGTCCACTAAAGATCGGATCTTTACCTCTCTGGATCTCCATGCCATCATAAAAGTGTCTTTCTACCAAGTCAACGAAATTGCCGGCAGTTACAGGGGCATTATAACCATCAAGAACTATGTGGAAAACACATTCTTCCAAGTTTGGATTGTCTTTAATCTTGACCTTCATATCTACAGCTGCTCTCCCTTTCAATAAAGGCATATTTCGGTATTCCTCAGGCACTTCATATGGAAATCCATCAACCATGTCTTCTTCAACACTGCAGAAATGCAATGCCCCAGGAACATCTCAGCTGCAGTCAATGAAAGGTTCTATATGAGAAAAATCTTTCTCGACAAGAGTAATTTTCCAAGTCCACCTCAATCTTCTATTGTTAGAAGGAGGATCGTTGTTTTTGTCGGTTCGTTAGACCAGTGATCCAGAGACCACAAACAAATCATGTTGTCAAAATGAGTGTTTTACATCGGCTGATTGACTAAACTTGATCACTAGGTGCATGGTAAGTCTGACATTGAGATTTTAGGTGTAGTTGGTTATATAACGAGAACAACTCAACTAGTGATCCAGTGATTCGGCCAATAGCCTAGTCCGTTGACTAGGTAGATGTTGAGTCAAGGTTTAGGGACTTGGCCTAATAGGTTTACGCTAATGCTAATAGTTCATTTAATGACTATAGTACTCTTGATAGATTAAAATAAATACTTATAGTACAATCCCGTCTCCTATTTCTTCGGAAAAAGCCCTCTTATTCTCACTGAGAACATCGATGGAAGGATAGGGTATTTATGCGGTTTATGCAGGTGATTCAGCAATTAAGATACTCACCCTCCAACATATTGAAGAAGTTCTTTCTGTTTTGGTGCCACAGCGACTCGATTCCTATCTTGTAGTATCAGTTCAAACTCATCGATACCAGCTTCCAGCTTATTAAGCAACTCAACTCCATGCTCTTTCTTTGACTCAGCTAAACCTGATATAATTAACGTCTTACCTTGCTTGAGAGCTCGAGATGCCTGTCTCACATTCTGCAACCCATGTAAAATAACTCAGTATCTATAGTTATTAAAGAAAGAAAGGAAAAAAGAAACACAGAAGATCACAATCTACATGGGAGATGTTTATTACGGAGACACTAATAGTCGTTTTACAACTGTCTCTGAAGGGACTTAAAACTTTTGAACAACAAAATAGAGAATCTTACTCTTTCGACAGAGTCGAGTGCCTTGACTCCAGAAATCTTGAGACTATCAGTAATATCTTCAAGAGGTTTTTGCACTTCTCTAATCGCCTTATTGTCAATAGGAAGACCATATCTCAACAATGCCCCAGGGTCCTTAATTGGCGGTCCAGATATCAATACAGACAGATCAGGTAACACAGGGTTAGCTGCATGTGCATCGTTAGGCAACCCCAACGTAGGAACTCCTGTTATTAACCCAACTGCTAGTGCTAAAGATATCGCGCATTGCTTTAAGCAAAATGACTTTCCTTTCTGCACCAAAATTTAACACAATAAGCTTTGTGACTCGAATCATACATAAAGGTAATCTCAAGTCTCATTATAAACATAAGATGACAATGTTAAAAGTAACAATCAAGTACAGGAAATGTTACAAATTAAAATGAAATAAACAAATGAGTAAAATTCATTAAACCGGCATTAATGATCATTTTACAACTATTTCCGAGTATATTTGAATTTCATCTCTTAAAGTTATAAAGTCAAACTCTTACTAGTGAGTTAAGCTAACACCTTATGGACAACTAACAACTTAGCACATAGACAATGTAGCTATTCAACATTTATTACAAGTACTAAATATCGCATTTATAATCAGTTCGTCTTAAAATAATTGTACCACTAATTCTCAGTTCGTCTTAAAATAATTCTCAGTTTAGAATACCAATACTAATTGTACCACTAATATACCCTTATTTATTGTATCTTAATCCATCTAACAACTCCACTAACTACAATTAATAGGTGTGATTTAGTAATTGAAATTCATTTTATCATTAAAATCAACGCAACTAATCATCTTCTGAAGAACGCACGCAATTCAAATGAGACACTTATATTGAGACGGATACGAAGTATTAGTTTGCTTACAATGCTTTCAAATCTAGTGAAAAATGCAAATAAAGTCATAAAAAAAACAATGTTGAGAATTATTTCATCTTATAGAAAATTCAGAATTACAAAATCAAATGTGTTCTTAAAAAAAACCATCTTATATTAAAAAATAAAACAAAAATGTTCAGAATCAGTTGCATAATCTCCATACAAAAGAAACAACATCATACATTAAAAAAGAACAAAATTTTAAGAAACTTACATGTTTATGATGAAATTGAGAATGATGGGTTGGTGGAGTTTGGTAAGAGCAACGAGTAGTGAAACTTCTACTAAATCCTCCAACATTGGTATTCAAAAATGGATAATTAAGACTCTTAGAGTGATTATTGGAGTGAAACAAAATGGGTGTAGTTGCAAAGTTAGAACAATAGTGACGAGGAATGATGGATGATGCCATTGAAGGTAGAGAGAAAGAGACAGTGGAAGTGGAAGATGTTAGAACATGGATAGATAAGGTTTTGTTGAACAAAGTTTGAGGTTTATGTTTTGTTTTGTAAAAGAGGATGTAACAACATTGGTGGGAATGTCTTCATCCATTCATCTTGATACTCTAGATAAGATAGCATAACATTGGGCCCACAGGATAATAATGGTTATATTTCCCCAAATGATATCGAAATTGTTAAGTCGGACACTCTCCGAGTCAAATCTTCTTCATTTATAAATTTTTTCATTTGTTGTAATTTGGAGAGAGACTGACACAAAAAATAAGTGGTGAGTTCCATCATTAATTATTTTTTTACTTTTTATGTGTTTTTATCTCTCTAAATGGAACAAATGGAAAAAAATTATAAATTGAGAAGATTTTAACCCACGCTCTGCATATTTTGACTTTTCATTTATGTGAGTTTTCAATGATTATTATTATTTTGTCTATTAAAAAAAATTATAGTAGAAATATAAGTCAATTTTATTATTTTATGATAATACTAAATTTAATTAATTTTGATTCCATGTGTTCTCTACACCAGGTGATTTACGAAACAATAAGACACTGAAAAAAATGGGGTTTGAAGATATGAAGAGGATTTTAGACTCCTTCTATTGGGGTTTGAAGAAAAATGGGGCATGAAGCATCAATTGGTGAAAATGGGATAAGATGAAAATCAAGAAAGATTATGGTGACTTGAGCTTTTGGGATCTCGAAGGGTTTAACCTTGCCATATTGGGTAAACAAGGATGGAAGGTTCTCACAAACTCTTCCCCTAATTCTTTATAGAGTTCTCAAGAGAAAAATATTGTCCTTAAAATGATATTTTGGCGGTCAAACTCACCCATAATTCAAATTACACTTGAATGAGATTACAGAGCACTACTCCACTGTTAGCACTTGGTTATAGGTGTAGAATCAGAGATGAAAGAGATATTAATGTGTATTATGATCATAATGAGTCAAATGCAATTGCTCGTGAAATTTAAATAAGTCAAACTCAAGTTAAATAAAGTGTTTGTTTTGAACTTGAGTCGAGCTTCAAGCTAAACCAATTATTGTCAAGTACTTTTAATTTCGGACGAGTTCGAGTAGACTCATTTCCAGCCTTAAGTTTCTTCCCAGATGTATTTCTTTTCTTGTTTTTATTTCACTTTGTAACTATTGTTCAGACTTGATTGTTTTTCCTTGGTACACCTTGTGCCGGGAATAACGCTTTCCGATGGTAATATATTTCATTTTAATCTCTTCAAAAAAAAAAAAGATAGTTGGACTTTATTCGTATTAGTTGATTGTTAGTTAGAATTTTTTTTTAAAGAGATTGATTAGAATTAGTTACTCAATTAGTTAGTTTAGTCGAACGCTATAAATAGAAGTATTATGTACACAAATCACCATCTCTTGATCAATATAATTTCCTATGAATTTTGCTTTCATTTAAGCGATACAATTCTTGTATCTCTTTTTTCTCCAAATACTTTAATATTCTAAGTCAATGTTTGGTTCCCCGGCGCAATTTCAAGGTGTTTAGTTATCCACTAACACTTTACCGCCTTCGTACGTTTGCGTTTTCAGAATTGATTTGTATAGAAGCTGCTCTCACTAGCTTTTTGGAATCGAGTTTCCCTACCGAGAAAGTACATAGCCCCATTTGTCTCTTTTACCCTTGAATCTCATCACTTTTTTTTCACATATCTGTTTATATTTGACAAATCCCTTCAGCTACATGAGAAATCCTTTACTTCATCTCACTGCTATTGTTGTATTTGTTGCTGCGATTTTTTTTTCTTTTAGAAATTTCAAGTGGTTGAAGAAGACACAAGAAACGGTGGTTTTTGTCGACTACTGTTTGTTTATCAAAAAGCCTTTTTTTTCATAACCCTATATCACCTTGTGGGGCCCAACCATTTTTGACATTTTACAAAATAATAAAATAAATCATTGTTTTTGAAGATTGCTTTTTAGGCCCCCTCAATATCTCTTTAGGCCCCCTAAAAATACAAAAATAACCTTTATACGACTTCCGGTAGATAAATACCGGTAGTTCATTTGAATTTTTCTCATTTTGCACCTACGGTATGTACATACCGAAGGCACATTTTCAACTACAGGTGTGAAATTATCAGAGGTTTTGGCAGCAGAGTAGAATTTCAGGAGAAAGTTGTTGAAACAAAACAACAAATTGAATCCCCTAATCCACAAGCATATGCTCCCAAGATTGTACCATGTGCAGTTGATGTTCCACCGAATAATATGGGATCTTCATATATTACTGTTGTTCAACCTGCTTGTATTAAAAAAGTGGGTGATATTTTTTATGTGACCTTTG
>Ga0315913_1000845_pt1 | contig 30402 bp, 24 predicted proteins | sample MpolsnodulesMG_FD_207736 | JGI IMG/M metagenome (GOLD analysis project Ga0315913, IMG submission 207736) | Medicago polymorpha root nodule microbial communities from Los Angeles, California, United States - small nodules | ecosystem: Host-associated > Plants > Roots > Nodule | place: USA...
TAGTAATGAAAATAAAAGAAAGTAGTTTTGACAAAACAAAACTGATTGAATTTGAAAACTTTTATCGCCGGAATTTTTCCGCACCCGTTGGGCCAGAGTCCTAGATACATCAATGCCAACGACACCAACAAACTCTTCCCTTTCTACACACACATTTGAACCCTCCAGTCTCAACGCAAACTCAACTCAATCTTTGAGGTCTCCCAAATCCACACAAACCCATATTTATAAGTCTCATGTTTTTCACCCATCAACTGTTTGTTTTATTTTTTCTAAAAATTCCTTACTCATTTATCATCACTCACCCATCATCACATTACCTCCACTTCCCGCATCAAATTTTTGTCAAAACGCACTCTTTCACTGATGCCCACAATATGTTTGTTGAAACTCTTCAACCAAACGTTATCTTTTGAAATATTTTGATTTCTAAATTTTTTTTGTATTGCGTAGAGTTAAGGAACATTTTTTGCATTGTTCAATGGCTTATACTTAGATAAGAGGTCTTCACCGTCCTTTTTTGTGGGTTCCATTGTTGCACAGATGGAAAGGAAGGAAGTAAAAGTGATTCTCGTATGGTTACCCACTTAAGGCGCTATACCTATGTACTGACAAAAGGAAAAAATATGTTACGAAAATCCCTTAAGAGTGATCGTGTTTTGTTTATGGTGTTGGAGGAGTCTTTGAAGATGGTTGTGCAATGAATGTTTGGAAAATGTATGAGTTTTCTTGCCATGAGTAACGCATGTCATCATCTTGATGGTCTAGTTCATGTTAGGGACAAGGGAGGTCAGGAGCTACATCATACATATTTTAAAACCAACTTAAAAAGACCCCGATAACATGCATGTAAAAGAGGGATTGATTTTAGATGCTAGGTTGTTAGAGAACGTCCTTCAAACACCTATCATCACTATGAAGAGTATACCTCATACTTATCATCTTGCATTCTCTTAGGCATTAAAAGATGCTCTTTATCAAGTGGATCCTAAGCCATATTTTGTAGGTGCTTGAGTTCAGTTGTTATGGCTTCATTGTTGCAGATTACAAGTGTTCAAGCCTTATACTAGGCAGAATCATAGGTCTGGGATTCAGAAGTCCTTGCAACAACATCACATTTTCGGTTGTTTGGCTAAGTGGAGAGAAACAGAAGGTTTCATCAAGTTAGTTGATGGTGTGTTGGTTGGTTATATACAAGATGATATGAGTTATGGAGGATATAATTTTGAGGAGAAGACAAAAATGTGGGTCCTAACATCAAACAATGTCTTTGTAAGGTTGTAGATGGACATAATACCATTCAAAATATTATCAGACTATTGTTCTTTAATTTGTTCTGTGCTATCGAAATTAAATCAATTTCAATCCATAAATAAATAAATGTGTTTTTTTTAAATCAAGGGGTAATAGTCATTTTAGTCCATGAATATATAACAAGTAGCCATTATAGTTCCTCACTGTATCGAAATTTCAAAATAGTCTCTAACATTAAAATAGTTCATTAACAAGACATTAATTCTTTTACATACAATTGAAGAATTATCGTGACTACTCCTTGCATTGAAAATCACTATTATCTCACGGAATACAACAAACCAATGCTATGGTCTATAGCCGGTGATTATACCAGTTTAATGAAAAGTCAACTCCAAGTTCCTCGCTCCTTCAAAGCACTGCTACTTTTTCATCTATCATTCGACGACCCTCAACCGTTCTGTACTGTACCAATGGATTCAGGTAGCAGCAGCAACTCCTCATCCATGCGAATATGTAAATACGATGTGTTTCTGAGTTTCCGAGGCCCCGACACACCAAAAAAGGTATCTTCGTCTTCAAGGACGATAAAACTCTCCAGAAAGGAGAATCAATTTGGCCTCAGCTTCTACAAGCTATTCGAGATTCAAGAGTTTCTAGTTGTCTTCTCAAAAAACTATTCTAAGTCAACGTGGTGTTTGGTTGAAATGGCTGCTATTCATGAATGCCACAGCAAATTGAATCGCAATGTTATTTCCGTTTTCTATAATGTTGAGTCATCTTGGTGTAGTGTCCGAGACACCGACACAAAGTAGTTATTTTTTTTATCACTTCATAACTTATTACCAGTTTTAAATAGCTGTCGCGACAGTTGGGGTCATGTTGTGATCCTTCATATTGAGGAGAATCACATTAATATGCAGCCGATGCGACTTCAATTGCAGTTGCATTGTGATTTCAGCAACATTAAAAACCGTTATGGTGCAGCTTCAGATTGTTATATAAAACCCGGTTGATAGTACCCCCCAACAACTTATACACAATCCATTAATATATCCTCCTCCAACTTAGGTGATAATTCAATTTAGTATTCTTGTTTTTCCTCTTTCTTTCAGACCAGAGTTTGTAGAGATTGAAAACATTGTTTAGGCAGTGAAAGAAGTATTGAATCATAAATTCTCAGGGTTAACCAACAATTTAGTTGGGATGCAACCTCGCATTGAAGAATTAGAAAAACTTCTAAAATTGAGCTCAGAGGATGATGACTTTCGAGTTCTGGGAATTTGGGGGATGGGTGGAGTAGGAAAGACAAGTCATGCTACTCTCTCGTCAATTCGATGCTCGTTCTTTTATTCATAACACAAGCAAAATTTATATGGACGGTGATGGTGTTGTTGTACAAAAACAAATCCTGCGTCAAGCCTCAAATGAAAGAAATCTAGACTCATATGATACTCGTGAAATAGCTGAGATTATCACAAATAGGCTTCACAGTGGTATTAAGGTGCTTCTAGTTTTTGATAACGTTGATCAATTAGAGGAATTACAAGAATTGGCTATAAATCCTAAATTGGAAATATTTCTGCACATTGCTTGTTTCTAGATGCTTGTGGATTACACCCTCACATTGGAATTCAAAGAATTCTTGAGAAATCACTCATTACCATAAAAAATCAGGAGATTCATATGCATGATATGTTATAAGAACTTGGGAGGAAAATTGTTCGGCACGGATTTCTTGAAGATCCAGGATCGTAGAGTAGATTATGGCGATACAATGATTTCTATCATGTCTTGATGACATAAACGGTAAGAAATTCTCTATTTCCAAAACTAGAGGTAGAGCTGCCAAAACGGGTTACCCGACCCGTTTCGACCCGACCCGGTCGGGTTGCGGGCTTTTTAGGGCCGGGCTAAAAAGCCCGATTTAAATATGTGCTGGAATAATTGAGCCCGAGCCCGGCCCTATACAGACTCCCGGGCTAATGGGCCAGCCCGCACACACTTTTTTTTTTATTTTTTTTAAATCTTTTAATGATCCTAATTCCAACTGAACTTGCACAAGCTAAAAAAACATAATCAAATTCAGAGTTATATGCACATAATTACACAGTTTGTAGCATACTCACAGAGCTATAAAACATGTAATTTGCAGAATATATGTTGGACTTGGTTGTAGTGTGAGATTATTGCACTTTCTAAGCGTTAGGTGACCTATTTCCCATTCACAGTTCTGTTTTTTCTTTGGTTATGTTTTGTCTGTTTTATACTACTATGGATTCAAGACACTGTTTTTATTTACTATTACAAGGATTGGAGACTTTTCTTTTTTTGTTTATTGTTTTTGTTACTTACGGTTGCACTAACATGTAGATGTAGTTCAAATGTTATAAACTATTACTAGAATCAACACATTTTATCCTAATTCCTAATAGAATATATGTTGGTGGACTTAGTTATAATGTTAGATTTTTAGACGCAACACCAAACTGAACCCAACTTTGTAATTTTTTCCCCTAGTAGAGCTTTGTTGAACTCGCTAAAACCTCTAAAGCCCAGACCTCCTTTTCCTTTTGCTCTCCCTAATTTGTCCCAACTCATCCAATGAATTTTCCTTTGTTGTTCTGTAGAACCCCACCAAAACTTAGAGAGCATGCCTTCAATATTGGAGCAACATCCTTCTGGGATCTTATAACAACTCATGATGTAGCTAGAAATGGCTTGGGCCACAACTTTGATTAAAGTCTCTTCACCTGCCTTGGATAAACATTTCTCTTTCCAACCTCTGACTTTCTTCCAAATCCTGTCTTGAAGAAAAGCAAACATTTCTTTTTTGGATCTTCCAAAAATCACTGGTAGTCCTAAGTATCTAGAATGAGATGTCACAGCCTTTATTTCGATCTTGTTATAGATAATATTTTTTTCTAAATCAGGCACATTTAAGCTAAAGGACACTTCAGACTTGTCATAACTAACCAGCTGACCAGAAGCTAGTTGATACTTGTTGAGAACCTGGATAATTGTATTTGCTTCCTCTTGGTTGGCTCTCGCAAAGAGAAGGCTATCGTTAGCAAACAGAAGATGTGTGATTTTGGGAGCATTTCTGGCTACTTGAATGCCATGAATAACTTGACTTTGGGACTCCTTATGCAATAGACTAGACAACACATTAGCACATAAGATGAAAATATAGGGAGATAGCGGGTCACCATGGCGGATTCCCCGTTCAGGAGAGAAACTTTTGCTCGGTTGCCCATTGATAAGCATTTAGTAAGACACAGAAGAAATAAAAATCATGATAAGTTGCAGTAATCTGTTTGAAAACCCCATACTTTGAAAAACTCCTCTGATGAAATCCCACTCCATTCTATCATACGCCTTTGCCATATCCAACTTCAGTGCCATTGTGCCCTTTTTTCCTTTTACTTTCTTCTTTAGCCGGTGGAAGCACTCCATAGCAATGAGAGCATTATCAGTAATTAATCTTCCTTTAACTAGAGGGTGAAGTTTATGCTTTAGGTTTGAGTGATTGTTTTGCTATGTAAAGATACACCAATTTCAGCTTTAGTTCATTTAAAAAAAATTCTTGTCGGTTCACATTCTTGAAACATTGGAAAAATTGCTTTTGATCAACATTAGTTTTGTTTTAGTCTATGCTATTTGTCCATAGTGGATTTAATTCTGTAATAAGTTGACTAATTTCATATTGGACAAATATTGTTTTGACAAAATTAGAGGGACTAAACAAAACCAAAGGACCACCTTTTTTTTTTCCTCCTATGATACATTATTAAAACTAACCAGAAAATTTCTCCAAATGCAGGGCTGATGGATTTTCAAATATGAGGAACCTTGGACTTCTCATATTGTATCATACCAATTTTTCAGGAAATTTCAATTTTCTTTCTAACAACTTGCGATATCTTTCGTGGCATGGATACCCTTTTACTGGGGCAACAAATCTTCAGTACCTTGATAGTACATCTTTATTTACCATTCATGAATCCATAGGGGCTCTTGCAAAGCTTAAATTCTTGAGTTTCAGAAACTGCATAAATCTTGTTGAAATACCCAATAGCGTTAAGAGTATTACATCCCTTGTAACTCTAGATTTTTATGGTTGCTTGAAACTTACAACTCTACCCCTGCAATGGACTTATTCTTCTCATATGAGATCTTTGATTTTTCTAGATTTAAACTTTTGCAATCTTCATGAAGTACCGGATGGTATTGCAAAGATAAAGACTTTAGAAAGATTAAATCTACAAGGAAACAAATTTGATTCACTACCTAATGGTTTCTATAATCTTGAAAGTCTATCATATATAAACTTGTCTCATTGCCATGAGCTTCAAACTATCGGACTCCTGCCTTCAAAAAGTGCTTATTCGGGAGGAAGATATTTTAAAATAGCAGCAGGATCTCGTGATCATAGGTCAGGATTATATATTTTTGACTGCCCAAAGATCATGAAGAAACCCGAAAACAAATCCATAGAAATAGATATACATGGTTACGGAGACTACTTGAGGTGTGTACGTTGCTTACCTTCCCCCAATTCTCTAGCTTTCATATATTAATTTAGTGTGTTTTTTCTGATCTAACTTGTGAAGTAAGGAAGATCTATACTTTAACATATATATATAACTTAAAGTATAGAACTATATCAATGTCAGATCAATATTTTCCTTGGAATTGGGAAAATATTGATTTTCTATCCAGTTGTATTCCAAAATGGTTCAATCACCAATTTGACGGGGGTTCAATAGTAAGGATAGTAGATTCTGATGGCTCCAAACATCTTTGGCTAATCTATATTTCTCAAGAGCATTGCCATTTTTTTAAAAATGGAGCACATGTCACATTTAAAGCCGGCCCAGGTTTGATCTTAAAAAAATGGGGATTGCGCAAACTTATCCATGAGGAAATGCCCTAACTTCTTAGAACCTTTTATGGAATCTGATTCACACCAACTTCTTGTCTTTGATTATGTACAAGAAACCAGAAGCAAGTCTGGACCTAAAATCCAGCTTCCCTACAATTGGTTAGTTACTGAGGAAGAAGAAGTTGAGAATTCTCATGCCAAGTCAAAAGAAATTGATCTTTATAATCTGGGCCTTTAGATATGCCATCCATAGTCAAAATGTGCAACATGTTCCCTGAGCCTTGAGGTGACTATCTCACCTAAGCAGCGACATATTAAGTAATAATTCATTAGCATTGCTAATTAATAATTAATTTTATAACTAATGATATGAATTATTAGTATAATTTATCTTTACTTAATATGTTGAGACTTTCTAATAATTTGATTATTGTCCAGTGGATATGCCATACTATTTGAGGTTAGGGTTCTGTCATGAACCTGGTCAGGTGAATGAAGACGTGATAAGTATTGTATTCTATGTTTGTGGAGGATGAATGTCTTGAATTAGTTGCAATTTGGGACTTCTCTCAACTTCATAAGTCTGGGTTCATAGTCTCATGTTGGACAAATTCAGAATAAGACCATGCTTAAAGTTTTCTTCAAATAAGATGTTATTGGTGAAGCAATTTGAGAGGCTGCGCAAGTTCAACCGTGCAATTTCTGGAATTATGTTTTTACTGATGCTGCTACGTTGGAATATGATGCTGTCAAATGTTTCTTGGCTTATTTCTATTGCTGTAATGGTTGCTGCTTTTGTTTTCTTTGTTGTCTCGTTTCCTTGTCCTGTTGGTTTTCTTTGATTGGTACACCATATTGTTGTATTATGTCACTCTTACTGAACTCAGACACATCTTGTTCCTATGTGAAGAAATTAGTTAAGATTCATTATGTCTTCTCAATAAGAGATACAAATTGCATGTCATCTGATTTTAAAGAAAATACACGATTGACCAATACAGGTTAGCTCTACTCCTAGCTACCTTTTGGTGGATTAAAGGTGTTATCGAAGGTTCTTCAAAAATCAAAGGGTTTTTTTTTTCCTATAATAATGCGATATTGTTGGTGTAATTGAAAAAACAAATTTTTCTATAATAATACGATATTGTTGGTGTAATTGAAAAAATAAATTTTTCTATAATAATTTTTTTTTGAACAATCAAAAATGGAATTATATTAACATTACACAAGAGTCTCAATAATTTTTCTATAATAATGCGATATTGCTGGTGTAATTGAAAAAGCTAAGGGGGCGTTTGTTTGACGGTTGAAAATTTCATTCCTAGGAGTAACCTTTCCTGGGAAATAATAATGGGCATCTTGTTCCTGGGTATTTTTGAAAAATTGTGTTTGGTAAATAGTCAGATTCATGGGAATTGTTTGTGATAGTGGGTATATGGGTAGTTATTTCAATTTTATTACTATTTACATGGGAATCTTTTATTCCCAGCCACTTCCTTTGGGAATAAAATCATGGGTAAGTGGAAGTTATTTCTTTCCTAGGAATTCTTTATTCCCGGGAGTTATTTTTTTAACTTTGTAACACACATAGGAATCTATAATTCCAACCTCCACGTTCCTGGGAATAATTTTTTAAACCAGAAAACAAACACCCCCTAAGAATATTGTTACAATTTGAAGTCACAAACATTTATACATATAATTCTAATCAAAATTCAAATTTCATAACAAAAATATTGTTTATAATTTACACGTGTTAGCGCAATAAAAAAATTTATTTTCTTTATAATTGTTCTTATCTCAAACTAGCTTGCACATTCATTTTTTTAAGTTTTAAATATACTTATTATCGCATTCAACATTTTAAATAAATAAATAAGGAAAAACATTTTAATGGAAAATTATTGTGATTATATTATTTATTTGGTTTTCTCGTATCATATTTTCTCCTATTATTACGACTTTCTGAATATTACTACAAGCATGGAGTAGTAAATTTAACTGTTTGTTGACGTGTGTCGTAGAAAAAACCATATTTCTTTCCTTTATTTTTGCTCATAAAATACGGTTACATATTCCTTAAAAAAATACAAAGACGGTTACATAGGTGGTTATATTTATCCTATCTACATCAGATCACTATCAAGTTGAAAAAGATATCGGCGTACATCAAACCCAAACATATGATCATAGTCTCAAAAAATCATGGAGTACATCATTGATACTAAAATTATTCTTGTTACATGTACATAGTTTGACTAAAAAGGTTAAGCCAAATCATGGGGAATAAGCTGTATCAAAAAAAAACTTAGGGAATAAGCATATAACATCTCATACAACTATACTAGTAGTTCGTTTAATAGGTCTTCATAGCTAATTAAGATACATTGGGGTGGTATCACCAACAGGTCTAACCCAAGCCGTTGTCCAAAGATGTTGATAGAGTTGCGTCGGTGGATTTTTTCAAAACGTTGAACATGTAAATCTTGCAGGTTTCAAGACTCTTATTGCTTCTCTTCTTGTTGTCGATTGAGGATGCATCCTTTGGAAACTTTTTCTCTGCCTTAGGATTCTCCATTGGTGCTGTGGCTTTCTTCTCCGCAGGTTCTTGTTGTCGATTGAGGATGCATCCTTTGGAAACTTTTTCCCTGCCTTAGGATTCTCCATTGGTGCTGTGGCTTTCTTCTCCGCAGGTTTGTACACGACTTTGACAATGGATGAAGGCATGGATGAGACGAAAGTTCAAGAGTTTTAATGCAAATAGTGAGAATGAGAAAAAAGAGAATAGAACGTGATGTGGAAGTGGTAATGGGGAATGGTTTATATAGGAAGACTAGTGGGAGATGATTGGTTGGGTTTTAGAATGAGTGGATCGATGACATTAATATCTATCTTTTTTATACATGTGCCCTAGCGGATTGATGACGTGGACTAATTTCTTTTAAGTTTTGGCAGTTTTGTTTTTTCACTTGGTTTTGTTTTTAGGTTGCTTATATTTAGGAAGAGGATTAGGGCCTTAGGAGTCCTTAGTTAGGACCTATTTGATGCACATCATGGGAGAGTATATGTTTTGTATATGAAATTTTACGTATACGATGATGCACATATTGTATATCTCTTTTCAAAATCATTTTTGACAAAAGAAAATTGTTTCTCTTCAGGGTGTTGGAATTCTACCAAATATGTTTGTTGAAGATTTTAATGATCAAATCGGTTGTCATGCAACATTGGTGGATCCAAACAACAATGAATTTGAGGTGCTGGTGAAGAGGTTCAATGGTAGTGTTTTTTTTTTTATCAAAAGGATGGTTGGTAATACGGATAAATATATTATATGATATACTTGTGATAACAAACAAGTAACATCATTTTATAATATTCCTCAAAAAGAATAATCATTTTATAATATTATATTTTTGTCACACTTTGTACGACATAATAAGATATACTCCCTCCGTCCCAAATTATAAGTAAAAAAAACTCATTTTCTTTATCCTAAATTATAAGCAAAAAAGACCAACTTTTATCATATTTAATTATGTTTTTTCAAAGAATTATCTTTTTCCAAAGGTTTGAAAAATTAAATGCAAAGTGCATTCAATTTGCTTTCTTTTTCATTTTCTCTATAATCAACTACCAATGAAATTTGTTTTTACATCTTTCTATAAAACTTATTTCAAAGATAACACAAAAAACTATGTTACAAACTACTATGTTTTAGTTTTCTTAATAAGTGTGTTTTTTTCTTCTTGCTTATAATATGGGACGGAGGGAGTATATCATATTTAAATGACAAATTTATCCCTAGTAAAACTATTGCAATTTTTTCCAATTTATTTTGTAATATTTTAAAATTTTATAAATTAACACTACTAAATAATTACATAAATAAATAAAATTTATCAATAATTATTTAAATGAAAAATTTACCCTTATGAAACATTTACGATTATATATAATTTTACATGATAATAAATACATAATTAAATAATTTTTCATAATTTACAACAAATAGATTTTGTCATAAAAAACTAACACTACTAAATAAATAATTTTAGTTTTGTTTAAAAAATGAGTAACTAAATAATCATATTATAAATGCTTTTTTTTAAGGGAATCATATTATATATGTTAGAAAATCTAAAATAGATGTGATATATATTATATGAAAAGTACAAATCTACCCTTACAAGAAAACTATATTTAATTTTTTATACAATTTAAAATTAATATTTATATTCTTGTAATCTTAATAAATTTTATAAAATAGTCTAATTTTGATGGCTTTCAATTTTTAAATTATATCAATTACACACTTTCCCTTGTGAAAAAATCATACATTTTTTTTAAAAATTAACGGTTAATAATTAAATTTAATAATCAAACTAAATTTACATTTTTTCAAATTTATTTATTTTAAATTTATTTTAAAGGGGTAAATTTGCACATTATTTTCTTATCATATCCTCATAATTAGGATAGGAATTATAACTAGTGAGACATTATATTATAAGTTTCAAGATTATCTTATTATATCTTGATGTGACATCAAATATTAGATTGAAACATGATATGATATAGTTGTCCTATCTCGTTTTTTATCCTCTAATGAACCTTGAGGTGGATTCTAACATAGAACATCATTCCATGGGATTCATAATGGTTCAAGAAATTAGCAGCAAGTTGACTACGTATCTTTATTTTGCTAACTAGCCTGCAATGTAACTACAAACTATATCTAAATCAATGAAGAGGATTTTTTTAATATTGCAAATCATGATAATCAACCCCTCCATGTGGGAGTGAATAGGCAAATTGGACTTCAAAATTGTACGTATAAATCAAAATAGTCCCTATTTTTGTAAATTAGCAAATACTTTCCTGAAATTTTAAAATGTAAGTCAAAATAATCTTTTTATAAACTTTCATCATTGGAGACTATGACTTGACACATTAACTGAATAAGCAAGCCCTCCATGTCGATTCCACGTCAATACTAGCACACCAGAGACTATTTTGCCCACGAAATTTAGATATGTAATTAGTCCATATTACAATTAACGAAAATTTGGTCCCTGAAAAGACCTTAATTTTTATAAACAAATTAGTCTCTAGTGCTCTAACATTGATGTGGGATTAATGTGCAATGTGACACGTCTAGTTAATGTGTCACATCATAGCCTTCAACGGCGTGAGTTGATAAAGATATCCGATTGAATGGCAATACACAAAAATGAGGAACTATTTGACCCCTGCTTATAATTTTGATGACCAATTTGCCTATTTACTCACCATGTGGTAAGGCCCATATCCAAGAGATGGTTTTGTTTCACATTCAGTTCACCATTCTCGTTTTCCTCTTCCTCAGTAACTTGCCAATTATAACGAAGCAGAATTTTAGACTTTTCCTCTTCCTCAGCAACATACCAATTATAAGGAAGCTGAACTTCAGGCCTCCTACTGCTGCTACTTTCATATACATGATTCAAGTGAAGATAGTTTGGTAGTTGAACATCATTTGTCCCTAACTTGAATGAACTAGAGATCTCGTGCTCGAATACCATGCGTAATCCCCATGTTTTCAACTCAACATCTGGGTGAGCTTTAAATGTGATTTGTGCTCCTGTTGTTACAAAATGGCAGTGGGGCCTAGAGATATAGATTAGCCAGATATGTTGCGTATTTGAGCCATCAACCTTGTTCAGATCTAACCGAAGCGGCATATCAAAGGTTTCTTCCGATTGTTCACTTTCAAAAGAAAGATAGAGAGGATATGGCAACTGTGATGACAACGAATAGTGTGAAGAACCAGATGTTGCTGGACGACAGTTTTCCACAAATGCCACACAAAAGGCAAAGCCAAGCCAATTTTCAAACTCATTATAGTCTGCTATCCTTACTCTTGAATTTTTCATAAATTGATGATCAAACCAAGATGGAAATCCGTACCCGGGAACAACAATGTCAAAGCCACACCGGAAATGACAAGGTTTCTAGCACCAGAGGAAAAAAAATAACACATATATCAGAACAAGAGAGAAAGACGGCAGGGGAGGGAAGCAATGTGAAGTGTGTACCTCGATTAATTTTATCAGCCACGAAAGTGCTAAGTTATGACCTCCTTCTTGGATCTCTATGAGTGGAGAGTTGAAAATATATAATCCTGACCTATGATTATGAGATCCGGATACTAGTTTAAAATACTTTCCCCCAGATGAAGAAGTAGCACACAATTGGAGCTCAGGCAAAGATTGAAGCCTGCTGCAATGTGCCAAGTTTAAATATGCTAGACTGGAAAGCTTCCCCATTGAAGGCGGTAGGGAAACAAAGTTGTTTCCTTCAAGATTTAGCCTTTCTAAATGCCTCAATTCTCCAATAGCATCAGGGACTGCACTTAGATTGCAAAAGCTTAGGTCCAAAAAAATCAAAGAATTCAGATAGTAAGAAGATATGAGTTCATCAACATTTTCTGTAGACGTGACTATAAAGTCAATTCTTTCCTCAGACAATGACATATTTGTCAGCAAGGGTGTATTCTTTAGTTTTAAGCAGCCACATAAATCTATAGTTACAAGAGAATGCATAGAATTAATGCTTTGGGGTATACTGACAAGATTCGTGCAGTCTCTTAAACTCAAGAATTTAAGTTGCATAATATCCCCAATAGAATGATCAATCGTTGATAAACTCGCACATTGATCCATATCGAGATACTCAAGATTTGAGACCCCAGTAAAACAAGGTATGGTTTCAAGTTTTGTGCAGCCAGAGAGGTGTAGAATTTTGAGAGAATATAAGTTAGAAGCAGTGTCATCATCAAGAACCAACTTGACCAAACTACTGCAGCCTTCAAAACTCAGAAAAGCAAGTTTTTCCATAAGTCCAATGGACAGATGGACATTCGATAGGTTTATGCATCCTGTAAAATCTAGCCGTTCAAGTCTTCGGCTTCCAGCAAAATTTGGAGTCTCCGCAAGATAATTTGAGTTGCTCAGGTCCACCCTTTTTAAACAAGGGAGATCCTGAAGACAGAATGAGCAGCCAACGGTTACATGTTGTATTAAAACTTGAATATCATCAATTAACTTCGATGTGCTTTCTTAAATTTTTATAAAGAATTTATGCTTCATTTCTTCACTTGATGTGTATATATGAGTTCAATAAATAGAAATCAAATAATTGTAATAACAATAAAAGTGAACTATTTGTTAATCGTGTCATATATAGAAATGTACACAGAGCTCCCTGTTTGAATAAAAAGCATATCGACTAACTGAAAATTTGTTAACGAAATATCTCACTGAGATATGTCATTGTTATTTGGTAACTGGTGAGCTAACTAGGCAAGTGAAGACCCTTACAAAAAATTTCAAATCAACATAGGCAAATAAAATTTATTGAAAATAGTTCAATTTTAATTCGCTTTTAGTATACAGTTTTTTCAATTGTAACTTAACCATGCATTGAAACAAAATTGAAGAGTGTAGCCATGATAATTCGCTCAAAAGTAAAACAATTTAATAACTTGTCAATACATAATTGAGACTAAAAAGGGAGAATGAAAGACATCATTACAATACCTTGTGTTTGTCCCATAGTCGTTGGATGCTGCTACAAGGCATATTCAATTCAACAAGACAATAAGGCTCAAAATTTAACGGCAAAGAAGCAAAAGGGTAACCATACCACAAAAGATACTGCAAACTGTTAGAAAGGAAGTTGAGACTTCCTGAAAAATTTGTATGATATAATATAAGAATTTTAAGTCCCTTCATTATTGACAATCCTTCAGCCCTCAACCAAGGAAATTCAGAGATATGCTCTTTTTTCTCTAGAATTATGGCATTGACATTGTTTGTTCCCAATAAGGTGGAAACAATCTTGTGGGTCCTTATTACTTTTAAAGAAATTCAGTAGCCTTTCTAATTCTTCTACTCGAGGTTGTATCCCAATAAGGTCATCAGCCAACCCTTAGAATTTATGACCCAATATTTTTATTACCACCTGAACAATATCTTTAATCTCTCGAAACTCTGGCCTGAAAGAGAGGAGGAAATAAACTCTAAAATTATTTCCAAAGAAAACAGGCGGAAAGTTAAGTTAGGATGAATATAATAGCAATTAATTTAGATATGCTGACACATGTAAACAGATTTGAAGAAATAATATTTTGATAAATGAGAAAAAAATTTCTATTGATAAAATAACAAACTTGATTTGTAAAATAGTTTGCTGCACAAGAAAACTCAATTGAAAATCACAAGTTCACGTTGAGAATGTAAAACAACGAGGAGAATAACAATAACACTTACCTGTTCCTAACATCCCAACCAACTATTTCAGTTAAATTGACCATAGCTCTCGTCCATCTCTCAACCTTACCCGGATAATGTTTGAATTTATTTCTGTGTGAGACAAAGGCATTCTGGTACACACCATTCTGTTTTTGTATATGAGATGGATCAATATCATAAAAAACAGGGAAAACAGTTTGTTGCAAATCGTTACGACTTTCAACAATGATAGCCATTTCTTCCAGACACCATGTTGACTCAGCATATCTTTCTGAGAAGACAACAATAGAAATCCGTGAATTTGTAATTGCTTGTCGAAGTTGCGTTGAAAGGCATTCTCCTTTCTCTAGCCTTTTATCATCCTTGTAGGCAAAAACACCCTTTCTAGTTAGATGAGTATAAAGATGATCAACAAAAGTGTTACCGGTGTCAGCGCCTCTGAAACTGATAAACACATCGTATTTATAGCTATGCATTCCACTGGAATCAATGGAAGAAGGACCTGAAAAAGCTGTACCTCCTTGGCCCGAATTGGAAAATGAAAATCGACCCAACAGAGCCCGAAATGGTTGCAGTAGCAAGGACCTCCATGAGAGCAAAATGCCTGTTGTACATGAAATGAAAATGCATCTCATATCATCAAATCAAATCAAGTAATAATAATAATAATGACAATAAAAGTGAACCTTCAATTTAGTATCTAAATTATCACTCTTTCCTATTTGGTCTCTAAACATTGAAATATAATAAAGGATTTAATGCATATATATTCACTCCCTCTTTCCTATTTCGTCTCTGACCATCGAAATATGATAAAGGATTTAATGCAGATACACAGTTAGTGTAAAAATTCTTAGATTTTGATTAGATGGTATTTCCCTAGGACATGAGCAGAAAGAGAAACCAAGGATATTCAATAAAAAAATTACTCCCTCCATCCTTAATTACAAGATCATTTACAAAAAATTGTTTGTCTCTAACTTAAAAATAAGAGACATGATCGAACAACTTCATTGTACTGTATTTAATTGTAAAACTGTTCCATGGACAGAACAAACTGGGGGGCAAGGGACACGACAAAAATTGAAACTTTTGTCCCTCACTAAACCACAACACAACTTTTTGTCCCACTTACAAGTTGTCTAATGCCAAAATAGCCATTTGTCTCCCAAACATGGTATAAGACAATTGTTCAAGACCATAAAAGTTTGTCCTCTTCTGTCTCATGTTGTACTATGATGGGCAATCCTTACTTTTTAGCAGGTCAAACACACCCTAAGACTATATACAAATATTTAGATGTATTTATTACTCTTTTCAAATATACCCATTGTTACTACTATTAATTTGTTTTTGAATATGAAAAATAACATTTATTTATATACAAACGATAACTTAGTAATATTCGCACATATTTCAAATAAATTTATTGCTCAAACAATTTTTTAATATCCGTGATTTTTGTTACATGTTTAAAGTATTATGAATAATATAAGTAATCTTTAAATAATTTTACCTGAAAAATTGGAGGTTGAATCCATCTTCTCTGAATTCCACCTGAAGAACGGTTCTTCTAACTATTCTGGGAGGATGAACTGTGTTTATGAGAAAGAAAAAAGAAAAAAATAAGCATCCACTGTGTTGGATGAATGAAGAAAAATGAATATAATGCAAAATGCTATTATTGTAAGAAGGTAAGTCAACAATGTGGCTTTCCACATCACATTCATACTTAGCAGTACCTTCTTTTTCCTTGCAAATTCTTCACTCCTTCATCAAAGAAGAGACGAGGAAATTATGATGAAGAAGAAAAAAATGAAAAGTGTGTGATAATCAGTTTGACTTTGGTAAAGTGGATAAGAAGACTTCAGACCGAGTTAAAAAAAAAAAGAGTATTACATGGGTAATACTCATTTTGGCATGTAACGAGTAGATATCAAAATTTTAAAATAATTTCTACACTCCGATAGTTAAAATAGTTTATGACTCTAAAATAATTTTTCAATGCTTACAATAACTTCTTCCATATATGGACAGAAATGACAGTAAGTAACTATTTATAAAACTGATATGAGAATAATTAAGTATTCGAAAGATTAATATAATAATATTAACGAATCATTTTAATGTCAGTAAGTATATCCAAAGATTAATATAACAATATTAAGAAATCATTTTAATGTCAGTAATTATTTTGACTAAAGAAGTGCACAATCAATTACTATTTTAAAATTTCAATACACAAGAAGCTCAAAAAAAGGCGGTTGTCAAACAAGTTTATTTTAATCAAATGAACTTATAAAATGAACTTATAAGTTATAAGTTCAAAAATGGGGTTTGGGGTTTTGCCAAACAAACCCAACAAGTACCCGTAAGAAAAAACAAATACTAAAGGTAGTTTTGCGTTGAAACAATATTTATACTTCTAAAAATTTCAATTCACCACTTTCAAATACACCTTAGTTTTATATGAAAAATGCTAACAAAGCACATGTTAAGGATCCATTTATAGTAATTAAGCACATGTTAAGGATCCATTTATAGTAATTATGTTTTAAAAGTCGTGTATTCTAATTATTAAAAGTACAAAATTACTTATTTTTTTCATTTCAAAATTTTGAGATCTTTGGCATGTAATTTTAAGGCAAAGTTAGCAAGATTTTTGTTTATATTTACTTCTATAATTTATTTTACTCCTTTAGTTAAAATAGAATAAATTATCAATTGTCCTATATTAGTAAAACTCAATACGGGTAACAAAATAAAAGAGAATGTTCTACAAACCATAGAAGCAACATATAAAACAAGCAAAATAACCCAAAAGCAATAAGGTTATTTACCAACAGTATAAGGAATCAAGCCAACAAAGAAAACAAAATTAGCAACCATTAAGTAAAGGTTGAGAATTTATGATCCAATGCTTTTATCACTGTCTGAACAATTTTTTCAATCTCTGCAGTCTGCATATTCTGGCCTAAAAGAAAGATGATAAACAATAACAGGAGAATAATATAATTGGATTATGTATAATTTGATGATCAGCTAGTAAAACTCAACAAAACTTCACTTATTCTTCTAAAGAATGTACAAAAATCTGAGAGAAGAATGTATGACACTTATCTCTTACATCAAATCCAACGCCTTAGCTTTGTTACATTGATAACTCCTGCCTGTTCGTGTTTGAATTTCTCAGTGTGTAAAAAGCTGGATCAACTTCATAAAAATATGGTAAACGGTTGTTTCATTTTTTGTTGCATTCGGCAATAGCAAGAGTTCAAGTAGCCTGCCCGGCAAAAGAATGTCGTTTGAGGTGGACGCTAACATGGAACATCATTTCATGAAATTAGCAGCAAGTTGACTACAGATTTTTGTTCTGGTAACTAGCATGTAACTACAAAAATCAATCGTTGTATATCTTACTTTCCAGTCAAAATTTATGTAGAGGTTACAGAAACATTGACAAATCTTGTGTTGAAAAGGAGATAAACACAATGTAGGTGTCAAATGAGAAGAGAGGGATATATGTACAACTTGGAACATCAAAATATGATTAATCAGTAGGTTTTTTTAATGCAAATCATCATCTATGTATGTGTTATGTCCCATATTTGAGAGATGATTTTGTTTCACATTCAGTTGCCTGATCTCATTTTCCTCTTCTTCCGTAACATGCCAATTATAACGAAGCTTGATTTTAGGTTTTATCTCTACCTCAGTTTCATACCAGTTATAAGGAAGCTGGAGTTCAGGCCTATTGCTGCTGCTACTTTCAAGTACATGATCCAAGCGAAGATAGGGTTGATGACGATCATCAACATCTGTCCCCAACTCGGATGAGCTAGAGATATCATGCTCGAGGACCTTACATAATCCCCATCTTTTAATCTCCAGATAAGGGCGAGCTTTAAATGTGATATGTGCTCCTGTTGTTACAAAATGGCAGTGGGGTCTAGAGATATAGATTAGCCAGAGATGCTCTGAATTTGAGCCATCAACCATGTTCAGGTCAAACCGAAGCGGTATATCGAAAGTTTCTTCCATATGTTCACTTTCAAAAGAAATATAAAGAGGATATGGAAGCTGGGAGGAAAATGAACGAAGTGAAGAACCAGACGTAGTTGAACCACAGTTTTCCACAAATGCCACACAAAAGGCAAAGCCAAGCCAGTTGTCAAACTCACTTGTAAAGTCTGATATCTTTATTATTGAATTTCCCCTAAATTGATGATTAAACCATTCTGGAATTATCTCCCCAGGAACAACAATGTCAAAGCCACACCGGAAATGATGAGGATTCTGGGACCAGAAGAAGAAAATAATACAAATATATCAGTACACAGAGAGAGAGAGAGAGAGATACACACAAAGGATGGCAATGGAGTGCGCACCTCAATTAATCTATTTAGCCATGAAAGTGCCAAGCTTTGACTTCCTCCTGCGATGTACAAGAAGGGACAGTTGAAAATATATAATCCTGACCTATGATTATGAGATCCAGATAACACTGTAAAATACTTTCCACCATATGAAGAAGTAGCACACAATTGGAGCTTAGGCAAATATTGAAGCCTGCTGCAATGGGCCAAGTTTAAATATGCTAGACTGCAAAGCCTCTCCATTGAAGGTGGTAGGGAAACAAAGTTGTTTCCTTCAAGATTAAGCCTTTCTAAATGCCATAAATCGCCGATAGCATCAGGGACTGTACTTAAATTGCAAAAGCTTAGGTCCAAAAAAATCAAAGACTCCAGATAGTAAGAGTGGTCAACAATTTCTCCAGAGACTAAAAAGAAGTCACTACTTTCTGTGGACACTGATACTTTTCCCAAGGGTAGATTCTCTAGTTTTAAGCAGCCACATAAATCTAGAGTTACAAGAGATGTCATAGAATTAATGCTTTTGGGAATACTAACAAGATTTGTGCAGTCTCTTAAACTCAAGAACTTAAGCTTTGTAAGAATCCCAATAGATTGACCAATCGTTGATAAACTCGAACATTGATCAACATCAAGATACTCAAGATTTGAGACCCCAGTAAAATCAGGCATGGTTTCAAGTTTTGGGCAGCCAGAGAGATGTAGAACTTTGAGAGAATATAAGTTAGATGCATTATCACCATCAAGAACTAGCCTGACCAAACTGCTGCAACCTTCCAAACTCAAGAAAGCGAGTTTTTCCAGAAGTCCAATGGACGGATGGACATACGATAGGTTTATGCATCCGGTAAAATCTAGCCGTTCAAGTCTTCGGCTTCCAGCAAAATTGGGAGTCTCCACAAGATATTTGGAGTTGCTCAGATCCACCCTTTTCAAACAAGGGAGATCCTGTGAAAAACAGAATGAGCAACCAAATCTTAACATGTTGTATTCCAACTTGAATATAATCAATTAACTTTGGCGCACTTTCTTTAATTTTCATATAGAATTTATGCTTCATTTTTTCACATGATGTGTAAATAAGAGTTCAATACATAGAAATCAGATAATTCGAATAACAATAAAAGTGAATTATCATTTTCTCGGCAGTAGTTTGTATTATTCAATCATGTCGTATAGAAATGTACGCAGTGCTACCTGTTTAAATAAAAAATATCTTGACTAACTGAAAATTTGTTCTATAATGCTTGAGATCATTATTATTTAGCTAAAATGAGAAAATGAAAGACATCATTAAAATACCTTGTGACCGTCCCATAGTCGTTGAATACTGCTACAAGGCATATTCAATTCAACAAGACAAAACGGCTCAAAATTTAATGGCAAAGAAGCAAAAGGGTAACCATGCCACAGAAGATACTGCAAGCTGTTGGAAAGAAAAGTGAGACTTCCGGAAAAATTCTTATGAAATAATATAAGAATTTTAAGTCCCCTCATTATTGACAATGCTTCAGCCCTCAACTGAGGATATTCAGAGATATGCTCTTTTTGATCTAGAATTATGGCAATAACATTGTTTGTTCCCTGAAAATATTAAGAATAAACATGTTACAAACGGGGGGATCAAATTAATTGAATAAATTAAAATTATAAAATGGGAAAACAAGTTTTTATTTTTAAATATATCATGTTACCGTTTCTGTCATCATGACAGAGTAGAAATCCTCATCAAGCCACAATCTACTCCACGATCCTGGTTGGAAAGGAAACTGTTGCCGAACAATTTTCTTCCCTAATTCTTGCAACATTTCATGCATAAGAATTTCATGATTTCTAATAGTTATGAGTGACCTATCAATCAAACTTTGAATTCCAATATGAGGGTGCAATCCACAAGCATCTAGAATTCGCTTCACATAATCTTCCTTCTCCCCTTTAAAGAAACAAGCAATATGCAGAAATATTTCTCGGTCCTCTGAATGTAATCCCTCAAAACTTACCTGAAGCACATCCATCACTTTGTTGTCTGGATTATTCCTCAATCTATACAAAGCATCTCTCCATTGATTAGCATTTCGAGTACACAAGAAAGAACCCACTACTCGAACTGCTAACGGAAGACCTTGAGCATACTTTAGTACCTCAGGAGTCAGCTTCAAACATCCGCTAGTGGGATCCTCACTTTTGAAAGCTTTTCTACAGAAAAGTTCGCGAGCATCATTGTTATTCAATAGTGGAACCTCATACACATCATACGACACACATGTATCGTGAGATACCGATAACTGTGCTCCAAACACTCTTAGAATATGCATATCCCTGGTTGTAATGACCATTCTGCTTCCTTGACCAAGCAATTCAGGATTTATAGCCAACTCTTCCACCTGTTCTAATTGATCAACATTGTCAAGAACTACAAGAAACTTTCGGCTGCACAGTCTTTTATGTACAATTCCAGATATTTCAGAAGGGCTGTACGTCTCTAGGTTTTTTTCATCTATGGTTTGCCGAATGATTTGTTTCTTTACAGCCGTAGCACCACCATCTTTATAAATTTTACTTACATTCTCAATAAAACAGCTTGCATCAAACTGATAGGAGACTCTATCATACAAGACGGAAGCAAGAGTTGTCTTCCCGATTCCAGCCATCCCCCAAATACCTATAGCTCGAAAGTCATCATCGTTTGAGTTTAATTTCAGTAGCCTTTCTAATTCTTCTACTCGAGGTTGTATCCCAATAAGGTCATCAGCAAACCCTGAGAATTTATGACCCAGTATTTTTATTACCTCCTGAACAATATCTTTCATCTCTCTAAACTCTGGCCTGAAAGAGAGGAGGAAATAAGCACTAAAATTATTAGCGAAGAAAACAATCAGAAAGTTAGGTTAGGAATTAGGATGAATATAATAAAAATTAATCTATTAATTTATATATGCTGACACATGTAAATAGATTTGAAGAAGTAATATTTTGATCAAATGAGTCAATTACTTGTGCTGACAAACTAAACAAACTTGATTTGTAAAATAGTTTGCTGCACAGGAAAACTCAATTGAACACCAGAAATTTATGTCGAGAATGTAAAAAACCAGAGAATAACAATAACACTTACTTGTTCCTAAGATCCCAACCAACAATTTCAGTTAAATCGACCATAGCTCTCGTCCATCTCACAACCTTATTCGGATCATGTTTGAATTTATTCATGTGTGAAATAAAGGCATTTTGGTACACACCACTCTGTTTTCGTACATGAGATGGATCGATATCATAAAAAACAGGGAAAACAGTTTGTTTGAAGTCTTTACGGCATTCGACAATAGTAGCCATTTCTTCCAAACACCATGTTGACTCGGCATATCTTTTAGAGAAGACAACAATAGAAATCCGTGAATTTGCAATTGCTTGTCGAAGTTGCGGTGAAAGGCATTCTCCTTTCTCAAGCCTTTTATCATCCTTGAAGGTGAAAACTCCCTTTCTAGTTAGATGAGCATAAAGATGATCAACAAAAGTGTTACGGGTGTCAGCGCCTCTGAAACTGATAAACACATCGTATTTATAGTCATGCACTCCACTGGAATCAATGGAAGGACCAGAAAAAGCTGTACCTTGCTGGCCAGAATTGGAAAACGAAAAACGACCCAGCAGAGCCCGAAATGGTTGCAGGAGCAAGGACCTCCATGAGAACAACATGTCTGTTGTATATGAAATGAACATACATCTCATCAAATCAAATAATAATAAAAATGATATCCTAGGTTTGATAGATGGTATTTCCCTAGGACATGAGCAGAAAGAGAAACCTAGGATATTCAATAAAAAAAAAATTTATTACTCCCTCTGTCCTTAATTATAAGATCATTTACAAAAAATTGTTTGTCTCTAACTATAAGGGTACATTTGATTAGCGAAAAAATAAGAGACGTGACTGAACAACTTCGGTTGTAATGTGTTTGATTGTAAAACTGTTCGAGAGACAAAACAAACTAGGGGGCAAGAGACATGACAAAAATTGAAATTTTTGTCCCTCACTGAACCACAACACAACTTTCTGTCCCACTTGCCTTATGCCGAAATAGTCTTTTGTCCCCCAAATATTGTACAAGACAATTGTTCAACACCATAAAAGTTTGTCATGTGTTGTTATGTCTCATGTTGTGTTATTCTGTCTAATACTTACTTTTTAGAAGATCAAACACACATTAAGAATTTAAGACTATATACAAATTTCTAAATGTATTTATTACACTTTTTTTAATATAGTCCTTATTAATGCTATTAATTTTGAGGCTTAATTAATGATGTGGTCCCTAAAGTTATTTGTTGATTACATTTTAGTCTCATAAGTTATTAACGTTATAATTTGGTCCCTTTCAGTTATCTTCCGCCAACCAAATAAATTCTCACTGTCAAAACCGTTAACCCAATGTCTAAGGTGGATACACATTGTAAGTTGTCACGTCACCGTTCGTTCACAAGTGTCTATTTAACGTTTTGGCAAAAGACTGAAAGTGAAGATTTATTTGGCTAACAGATACTAACTTAAGGGACCAAATTGTAACGTTAATAACTTATGGACCAAAATGTAAACAACAAATATCTTAAGGGACCAAATCATTAATTAAGGCTAATTTGTAATACGAAAAATAACATCGAATGTATTTTTCCTCAAAAAAAAAAAGAAAGAATGTATTTATATAGTACAAATGATAAATTGCAACAGTCACGTATTTCAGATAAGAGGATATATTACTCAAACAACTTTTCTAACTATCCGTGATTTTTGCCGTGAATTTTGTTAATGCTATAAAAATGGACTGAGGGAATATTATGAATCATACAAATAGGGAAAATTTAATCTTCAAATAATTTTACCTGAAAATTTGGAGTTTGAATCCATCTTATCTGAATTCCACCTGAAGAACGGTTATTGTAACTATTCTGGGAGGATGAATTGTGTTTATGAGAAAGAAGCATTCACTGTGTTGGATGAATGAAGAAAAATGAATATAATGCAAAATAGAGATTATTATTGTAAGAAGGTAAGTCAACAATGTGGGTTCCACATCACATGCATGATGCATACCTTAGTAGTAGCAGTACCTTCTTTTTCCTTGCAAATTCTCCATTCATTCATCGAAGAAGAGACGAGGAAATTATAATGATGATGAAGAAGAAAAGAATGAAAACGCGTAAGTGTATAATAATCAGTTTCACTTTGGTGTAAAGTGGATAAGGAGACTTCAGAGTTAACAGTGCTAACAAATGTTAAGGCTCTGTTTTGTGTTAAAAATAGAGAATACTGATCGTAAGCTTATTTATAAGCGATAGCGAATCGATTAATCAATCAAATTTTATTTTGAGAGGTAAAATTAACCGGTGTTTTAAAACCCGGACCGACCCAGCCGGTCGAACCGTGAATCGGAGGGTGCAGCGGTTCGGACAGGCTACTGAACCGGATATGCATTTAGCCCGCTGGAATCCGCTGTGTAAGTGAGTGTACTCTGCCATTTTATACAATGAAGATAGATGTTGCGATTTCATTCACATATTCATTATTGTTTTTTTAGCAAACTTGTATTGTATCAAGATACTTTTTCTCCGTCCAGTAGTCTAGTGACCACAAATTCATCTTGAATAAGTTGGGTCTTCGAGATTTGAATTACAACCTCTACAATTTTTTTTTTGAAGGTTTTGAAAGAGTATTAACGAACTTATCAACTTAATTAAATAAGGGTTTTTTTAACTTATGCAACATTGCATAGAATAAGGTGTAATAAATGTCCCACTATTTTCAACATAAACTATTATATTGATTATTTTTTTATTGAAAAATGATAATTTTCTCTATCTTATTAATCATTCTATTTTTTATTTTTTTTATAACTTCATACTACAGAAATAAAGTGTACTGATTGTATTAAATGCATGGAAAAAAATGCAAATGAAACTGCATTTCTAACAAAAAAAAAAAAAAAACTAAATTGGAAAGAAAGTGTTGCAGCACAAAAGAAGAAAATTGTTACATATATTAACGCAGATAACTTCAAGGTTAACAACGTTTTAACCTCCTGTAATATAGGTCATTTTCGGTTTTGCTCTCTTTAAAGTAATTCTTTTGGATTTCGTCCTCGTAATTTTAAAATTTTTGATTTTGGACCTTCATGAATTTTGACTATACAAAATCGAAAATACGACGGAGGTAAACCGAAATTTGCTCAAATTACAAGGGGGTAAACCTAAATTTGCTCAAATTACAAGGGGGTAAACCTAAATTTGCTCAAATTACAAGGTATGAAATTTTCCATGAAGGTCCAAGAATGAAATTCAAAAGAAATATTTTACGGAGGGAAAATCGGAAATGACATATATTACAGGGTGGTAAAATACTATTAACCCTAACTTCAATTTCATAATAATTTCTTTTTGGAGTTCTATATTAGCGCAGAAGAGGAAAATTGTTACATATACTTTCACACAATTTTTCAAATGGAACCATGACCTCTCTTTTTTGTCCAGTTGCTATATCTTTGAAGAAGAAAAAATTAAAGCAGAAGAAGAAAATTGTGTCACAAATGCCATTTCAAATGGATGAGTTTTGTCACCTTATATAGAGAATCATGCTCCAATTTTTTGTTGTTACAAATACCGTTCCATGGATTTTTTTTTTTTAAAAAATAAATGATAAAATGATTAATAAGAAAGAGAAAATTATCATTTTTTAAGAAAAGAATAATCAATATGATAGTTTATGTTGAAAATAGTGGGATATTTATTGCACCTTATCCTATGCAATATTAGAAAAACCCATTAAATAAATATCTTTTACTACTTTTTTTTTGTTTTAACGGCATTTCTTTTATAAAAAACAAGGATCATGTTAACTTGTGTCCTTAGAACACATAATAATGTTTCCATAAAAAGCAAACATTTATTTTGAAAAATTAAATTTCTTTTGTGAATTGATTTGGCACAATTTTCAATATACAATTTTTATCTTTGGTACCTTATCATGTGTCTAAAACATAGGTTAACATTTTTCAAAAAACAATAATTATAATTAGTAAATGATTTTAATAAAATAATAAAAATTCATGATTGTTTAGTCGAGGCTTACAGGTCGAAAAAGGAGAAAAGTGTGGCTATCTACACGATCCGCACAATCCAGGTTGCTCCATTTCCGTAACAACGCATTTTCTTCTTTTATTCCTTTTCCCAAAAAACTCCAATTCCAATTCACCGAAATTCCCTCCTTCATTATTTTCCTCCCGTTACATCAAATCCAATAGTTCAAACAAACTCTTCAACCATGGCTGGATACAGAGCAGACGATGAATACGATTACCTTTTCAAACTAGTTCTAATCGGTGATTCAGGTGTTGGTAAATCCAACTTGCTTTCTAGATTCACTAGAAACGAGTTCAATTTGGAATCTAAATCCACTATTGGTGTTGAATTCGCTACCAAGAGTTTGACTGTTGATGCTAAAGTCATTAAGGCTCAGATTTGGGATACTGCTGGTCAAGAAAGGTCCATTTTTTCTCCCCCTTTTCAACTTTTTCATCAGTTTCATTTTTTTTTTATTTATTTATTTTGATTTGTTCTTATTTCTCGGTTGATTGTTTTTATTTTGATAGAAAAAATGTTAGTAAGTTAGTTGATATGTTGTAGTAGTTTTTAGGGTTCGTATATTAGAGCTCATTATTAAAGCTCGTTTCGTGTCCTGATTGATTGTTTAAATTTTGATACGCTGTCAAAAGGTCGCAATAATTGGACTTTAGAAGTAATTATGATTAAAGTCAAACATTTTTGTTTAGTTGACGGTAACGAGTGATTAGTATAATTTTGCTTTTACGCTGATAGTGTAGAATTCGGGTTCCCTGCAGTAGTATAAGATTCATGTATTCAAGTGTTTTCGGTAGCCGTCCGATTAGGTCCAAAAATGCAGATTTAAATTTAAATTTTACTCCCAATCTTTATCGAACGACTTCTGATGTCTTGAATCCGTGAATGCGAGAAATCCTGACTGCAGGGAAGCCGGATCCGACAGTTTATATGAATTAAATCCTTAAATTTATTGATCACATTATATAATGTTATTTCAAAATTATTAAGTGTTTTGCTATCTCATGAATTTGTTATTCCAAAGTTTTCCATAGACTTTTTTTTTTTTGACAAAGTTTTCCATAGACTTGACATTGGGAATACGTTTTCGCAATTATGACCAAGATGTGTACACATGATAATTTATTGGTGTTTAAATCACTTTCAAGCGGTGTTGTCAAATAGTGGCTATAGTGGCACTATGGTGGTATAGTATAGGGAATTTGAAAAAGTTACTCTTATTCTGAGATATGCTATTGAGTACAAAGTGTTGCTAGAGCACTAGAGTTGCGGAATCTGAGCAAAGTGTTAATTTTCGTGATCTGAAATTGACTACAACACCGCTTTCAAAAGTTTCAACCTTCAAGTACTCCCCTCATTTGGTTGAAACTTTTTTATATTTTGTCTCATGTAAATATTTTGGGACTGTGTCAAAAGGCTGAAAATAAGTAATTTTGGGCAGTTTAAAAATTATGCTAAAGAGAAGAAAGTCAAAGTACTCTAAAGCCAAAAACACTATTTAGGAATTTCGTTGTATTGGGTTCTTATTAGGGATAGGATTCTTGGTTATTTCCCAACAGTTGATAATAATCCATGCTTATTTCAAGCTACCAGTTATATTATATCCTTTTTTAGGAAATCTTTGACCAAGGAATATCAGCTTTATTCCCTTGGCTATTACCCTTGATCCTTAAAATCCATAGATGACATAATTTTTTTTTTTTTTTTTGAGAAACAAATGACATATATTTGTTGACTTGCTTTATGACCTTGGTCAATGTACATATACGACTTATTTATAAACTGTGTTGGTGACATTGAAGTGCTTTGTTTCTGTACCTTCTTTTCTGCATATAAGTATTTTGAGTTTAACTATTGGAAAGTCATGATTCTCCTTTTAATAAATTAGTAATTCTAATGCTTAATAAGTTGTTAATTATGTACAAGTTACAACAACCCAACTGGCCCTGAATATACATGATACATCCCTCTTTGCAAATCTTATCTTTATTAATCCATGTAATGTAACCATGGTAGTCAAAATTCTGTTTTTGATAGTAAAAACACATGATTCAATGTTTATACTTACCTCAGTGATTTAGAGTACACACGCAATCGGGTTTTTGGGAAATTGGGTGGAATCCCACTGGTTAATTGCAAATTCGTATGATCTGCGATTTCTGGGTGGCCGTTGCGGGTCCATCTAAAAAATAGGGTTTTTAGGGGTTGAAACATGCGCCTCTTCATTTTGTTGACAAAGCCTCTAATTTTATTCATTTTGTTGACAAAGCCTCTATTTTTATTTATCTACAAAAAAGTCTCTATTTTTATTTATCTTCAAAAAAGCCTCTATTTTTATTTTATTTTAAAACACAAGCAACTCATGCCCGACCTTTTCTCTGCTTGTGCGTCAACCTTTCTCTCTGCTTCTGCCTCATCTGTCTCTCTTGCGTGTCACTCCCTGTTTCTGTTCTGTAGGATTAGATTTTCGTGGTGTTTTTTTACTCCCTCTATTTTTATTTATCTACAAAAAAGCCTCTATTTTTATTTATCTACAAAACAAGCCTCTATTTTTATTTTAAAACACAAGCAACTCATGCACAACCTTTTCTCTGCTTGTGCCTTAACCTTTCTCTCTGCTTCTGCCTCATCTGTCTATCTTGCGTGTCACTCCCTGTTTCTGTTCTGTAGGATTAGATTTTCTTAATGTTTTTTTTACTAGTTTTGGTTGTTTTGCTTGAGATTATGAAGTTGAATTATTATTTTGTATGACTTTATTTATTGAAATACTTATGCTTATAACTTTTAATTTATTTATACAAGTACTTTAGTCTTGAAGTATGATTTAAAGTTTTCTTCATCTTGTAATATTTTATATGCATATGCATGAAGTTATATGAATATGAGTTTTATGAATTTTGTATAATCTTACCATTTGTGTTACGATTTTACGTTTTACAAATATACTTCTCCTTTCCGATTCTGTGTAAAATCTCGATATTAACTACCTTGCATGTAATCTTAGGTGAACTCAGGCGAAATAATTATATTGCATAGTGCTTATATAGTTGGCATACTGCTGATTACTTGTTTATTGTGTATTCTTCTACACTAGATATCTACACTTCCCACCTCTGCAGCACCGACACTTGTGATCGAATGCGTATATAATGTCCGACATGTGTCGGTGTCTGACAAAAACACGAAACCGTCACATGTGATTACATTCCATTAATTCATTTTCTTAAAGTACGACCGATATCGATGTGTTAGTGTCAATGTCTTGTCAAATGTTCATGTGTTTGTAAGTGTTTCACAGCTTTCCATATATATAAAGGATAGAGGTAGGTATGGAGCTGCTAAACCTAGTTGCAATGAATTGCACTAATTATTAGGAGTTTATAGCTTGAATTCCCCCTCCTGTTCTTCTGGTAACTATCACTTAATAATAGAAATCTTAGAAGAAGATAGTTTCCCGGCCAAATGGGTCTGTTATATAGTTGGTCTAGGAATAGGAAATTTTATTGAAGAACCGTAGTTCCAATCCTTACCCAATGTGGGTGGGTGCAAAGGTAGTCAAAAACGAGTCCCGGGTCGTAGGATCGTCCGATCCTACGTGCTTTCCCCACCCAAACGAGCTTCGATCTTGCTCTGGTTCGTTTTTGTTGGATTTCATGGGCAGATCGAGGTTTTTTTTGCCAGAATCGTATAAAAAACGAGATCTGGACAGAGTAGTAGAATCGGAAGGAGAAAAAGGAGGAGGAATGAAGATGAAACCAAGGATTTTCGTCGCTGTTAATTTCAGATCTGAATCTCTCATGTTTTGTTTTCTCTGCTGTTGTTGCAGCGCTCCATGGTAGAAGATGAAGACTAGGTCAAATAAAGTTAAAGTTGTAGAAGACTTATCTGTTGTGTGGGGCCTAATACTAAATATCTTCCTTTTCCTTTTATAAAACACTATACACCTTTAACCAAACACGTGACCTTCCTTCTTCAGAATGCACAGGAACATGTTTTATAAATTATAAATAATAATACCTTGCCTTTTATTCAAAAAATATACTTTACCTTTTATTTTAAAAAAATGTGGTACTACTAGTAGATAATGGTATCAAAACATGATTAAATACTATTAATTAACTTAGTTTAATGTTGTGATTTATAAGTTATTTTGTTCATGTATTATAATTTTTATGTTTTTGTGTGTGCATGTATATGCGAAGTTACAATTTTACCCTTGAGTGGGTTCTTACGAACTGTGTTACGTTCCCCGACTTTACGTCCCTTTACCAGCCGATCGAACCTACGTAAGAACTCGTTCCTGACTACATCAACCCCTTAGAATGTAACAACAGACATTTAGACTCCTTATGTACTAGCACTACAGTTCGCCCACCCCAAACTACTTTAGAGGCCATTGACCTTTTCATCCCCCTTACCTCTCCCTTTATATATCAATTATCAACACCCCCTCCCAAAAGAGTCCTTG
>Ga0315913_1000846_pt1 | contig 30374 bp, 9 predicted proteins | sample MpolsnodulesMG_FD_207736 | JGI IMG/M metagenome (GOLD analysis project Ga0315913, IMG submission 207736) | Medicago polymorpha root nodule microbial communities from Los Angeles, California, United States - small nodules | ecosystem: Host-associated > Plants > Roots > Nodule | place: USA...
TCACCGGAGCTTCCTCTCCTCACCGGAATTCCTATCCCCACCCCACCACCCTTTTGCAAAACCCGGTTCAACCGGTTCAAAACTCATCTTTTTCACCAATCAAGGTCAATTTCATGAACTGGGTTTGACTTGGAATCATCAACAAAGTTTCTGAAGTTTTGATTTTTCCAAAAAAGAGTGATTTTTCAACGTTTCTTTTGTGTTTTAGAGAGAGAAAAAAAGTGGGGTTTTGATTTTTAGAGAAAGAGAAAGGTTTTGGTTGCTTTGATGTGAAGGTGAATGGTTGTGCAGAGAAAAAGAAGTGGTTGGAGTTGTTGTTTATGATGACCGGAGGTCCGGTTAGGGATCGGAGACGGTGGCGGTGTTTCGGTGAAGATTTTGCATTGAATGGCAGATCTTGTTAACTTAGGGAATGCTGCTGATCGTAACATTGAGCAAGTAAGTTTTTTTTTCTCTCTCTCTAGAATGGTTATTTTGTTTTTTTCCATATACGAAGTGACAATTACCACCTAAAACTCACACACAACTACGAGGTCTTAGGTTTGAACCTGGGTGACAGGGTTCAATATATCAATATCGGCGTCGTCAGCTGAGTTAGGTCTTACAGACCCTCTAAAAAGGTTATTAGTTTGGAGTTAGTTATTTTGGTATGTGAATGTGTCAGGTGCTAATGCTATTGTCCAGTGTAGCAAAATCGGCTTTGTCAGTTGAGCTAGGCGCTAGGGACTCTTGTTATTAGTTTGTAGTCATTTTAGTCCTAGAATGGTTATTTTGTTTTTCTCCGTAGACGATGTGACAATTACCACCTAAAATTCACAACTACAAGGTCTTAGGTTTGCACTGGTTCAATCTATCAATATTGGTGTTGCCAGTTGATTTAGGTCTTACAGACCCTTTAGAAATGTTATTAGTTTGGAGTAAGTAGTTATTTTGGTCCGTGAATATGTCAGACGCTAATGCTATAGTCCAGTGTAGCAAAATCGGCTTTGCCAGTCGAGCTAGGCGTTGAGGACTCTTGTTATTAGTTTGCAGTCATTTTAGTCCTTGAATTTGTGAAAGCTAATGCTACAGTCTTTGGATTTGCCAAAATTATAAAAATATATTTGGATGTGTCTTTTGTTAGTTATATTGATTATCAAATGTGTTTCTCCGTCTCTCGAAAAGGTTGTTAGTTCGGAGTTAAGAGTCATTTTGGTCCTCAAATTTAGCAAACATATAAAAAAACATGTTTGAATGTGTGTTTAGTTTAATGTGTTTTCTGTTAATTAGTTTTTTCGTTGGTTGTTGTCTTCAATTAGTTTTATGTGTTAGTTAACCCTCTGGAATTCGACTGTGATGTAAGTAAAGTTTGGTCAAGAATCATCCATTCAGGAACCGAACTCGGGTTTAATTAGTTGGTTTAACCCATCAACTTACTATCAGAAGATATAGTTTCTGTTTATAGACAACTTAATTTGCAGCTTATAGTAGTGCTTGTCATATATAAGCGCTTATTATAAGCTATTTCCCAAACAAAAGACAAAATAAAGTCAAACTCTTTTCTTATAAGCGTTTAACCTTGAATTTACCAAAATTACAAAAACATCTTCGAATGTGTCTTTAGTTTGATCATCAAATGTTTTTTCCATTAATTAGTTTGGTCCTTGGTTGTTGTCTTCAATTAGTTGGTTTAACCCATCAAATTACTATCTGAAGGTATAGTTTCTGTTTGGATAAACGACTTAATTTGCAACTTATAGTATAAGCGCTTTTCATATATAAGCGATTATTATAAGCTATTTCCATAAAAAAAAGAGTCAAAATAAGATATAAAATGATTTTATAAGTTATCGTGGAAAGCTTATGAAAATAAGCTAAAAACAACTTATGAAGATGTCATAAGCTGTTTTCATGAGTTCTCCCAAAGTCTCGCAAGTGCTTATGCTAGTAGATAAGCTCAAATAAGTTAATCCAAACAGGCCCATACTTGATGATGTTTTTGTAATTGTAATTTATACATTCAAAGAATTCTATAGAGAAAAGTACATTGAGAGACTATAGTGACATTGCCTCGCTCATTTAGGTGTGTAAGTTACCAATTTTTGTGTCCAAATAGGAATTTAAGTTTCAATTTTTATAGTGATATGCAAATGGTTGATGTTTTTTGTTGGCTAAGAATGTTTTGATTGTGTGTGTGTTGCTTGTTTGGAATAATACATGGGGGCCTTGAAGGATAGAAGAATAGTGTTGTTACATAGCGGCTATAGCTTAGTGGAATTTGATTAAGCCATTATTGTTCTGTGATATGTTATTTAGTACAAAAAATTGTCAAATGGCGTCTATAACACTATTGTGTAGCGAAATTTGAACAAACCGGCATTATTTGCCATCGACAGGACTGTACGATAGTATGGAGGAGCACAAATGAAGAGGGTTCCTGTTTTTTGTTTTGAATTAAGTAAAAAGATACTGGCATGTATTTTTGTGTTTGAATGGAATGCAGATAGGTGTATTTAAGTAGCATGGTTTTAAACTATGAAGCACGAACACGTAGTACATGTACGGGTGTATTATAATGTTAAAATTATAATGATACAATTCAAAGTTGTCACACTTGAGAGACAATGTAAACTAGTGAAACTCAGACTTTGTAAACTCAACTCGTAAAGTCGCTAATTCAAAATAATGTTCTGAAGCTTACCATACTGTACTTACAGATACACAATTCAAAATGATGAACAAATACATAAATTACAAGTTAAGTTCACAAAGCATGACAGGTTTAAAAGTAATGAATTAGTTGACAAATCATAAGGGTCGAATTTATCAAAAAGTGAAGAATGGTGGGACTAAGTTCCCCTTCCCCTCATTTGAGCTGGTTTCAACTTCGTAAAGCTAGGATACTGTAATCTGAATATGATACTGTAATAGGACACTGTAATGGGATAATGATACTGTAGGATAATGTTTATTGATGAAGTACAATACTGACACTAGGAATAACTTCCATACGAGAGGTTACAAACAAGACATAATTGATAACTGTCAGAAACATACAAATAACATAATAAAACAACTGAATAACACTAAATGTGCATCCTTGTTCTATTTAATACATGTAAATAAACTATATTGGGCCCGCTAACAACTCATTCAACCATACTCCAACTTATGATTCTATGCTAGTCACTGACTCTTCTCGAGTTATACAGAAACAGTTTTGTAAGTAAGTTAACTCAATTTTTATATCTGGAGTTTTAAACTCATGACTCGGAGCTAACTAGAGTTTGAGAACAATGATAAAACGTTTTGGTGCAGAATTTTATTGTTATCTTGGGTTGTTTCAAATGGGATACTTAACTTTACATCAATGTTGTTGTATTCACTTTTGGCAAATTGAATTCCGTGTAACTGAAGAATTGATTGCACTGACCGAACCTTTTATCACCTAGTTCTAAGTTGACGTCAAATTGAGTCAGACATGTTTGTTTATATGGAAATATCTGTAGTCAGTACAACATTTCCGACCTTTAGATTAGGCCACAGTATTAAGAAGGGACAGATACTTTTCATGGAGATTGAATTGATGTCGTGATTTACTGGATTTTTTATGAAATTTCGCAACATTTAATATAAGGGCTTCTTAAACACTTCCTTTTCTTCGTTCCTCCACCCTATCTAATGTCTATCTTATATTAACTCTGCTCTATTTGTTTGTTCGTTTTTTTCTGATTTACAATGCTACTTTTTCATCCTGCAGGCGCTGATTGCTTTGAAAAAGGGTGCTCAACTTCTTAAATATGGTCGTAAGGGAAAGCCAAAATTTTGTCCATTTAGACTCTCTCCTGTAAGTTAAACGAAAGCTTTTCTAATAATTTGTTTATGGATTCTCTATTTTGTTTGCTTTCAATCTGGTTGAACAGTGATATACTGATTGTGTTTCATTAATATTCTAGAAAGATAGGTTCTCTTGATCTTCTCTGATGTTATAATCCTTTGAGTGATATAGTACGCAAATTCTTTTAATTTGTGTTTTTATTATTATATTCCCTGCACACGATAATCTTTAATCTACAACGGCAGGATGGGTCATTTTTAATCTGGATTTCAAGTGGCGGCGAAAAAAAACTGAAGTTATCTTCTGTCTCAAGAATCATTCCTGGACAAAGAACTGTAAGATTTCTGTACTTATATATAGTTAATATCATACCATGCATAGAATTCTTTGTAATTAATGAAGTGATTTGATCAATTGTTCCAGAAGCTCATACTCCTCTTTTTTCTATTTTAAATTTGTTAATCTTTGTGCAGGCTGTTTTCCAACGGTACCTGCGTCCTGAAAAGGATTATGTGTCTTTTTCACTTATTTATAATAACGGAAAGCGGTCTCTTGATTTGGTTAGTGACAGTTTATTTGAGTTCATGGTGAACTACATCATTATTGTTGTTTTTTCATTTTCTATATTTTCGATTATAATAATTTCTGTGTTGTTTTCAGATTTGCAAAGATAAAGTTGAGGCAGATGTGTGGATTTCTGGTCTCAAAAAACTGATATCCTCAGGTCAAGGTGGTCGGTCCAAAATTGATGGATGGAGCGATGGTGGCCTCAATCTTGATGTAAATACACACCAACTTGTTAAAATTCATTTTTAGTAGTGTACCTTGTCATGTTTTTTCTACTATATCTATGGCCTCAATCTTGATGTAAAGTTTGCTTATAATCCATTTTTTCTCAATTAATTTCAGGATAGTAAAGATTTAACATCCAATAGTCCAAGTGGAAGTTCAGCTAGTGCGTCACTAGACATCAGTTCTCCCGACATTTCTGTGAGTCTTCCAAGCACATCACCGAACTCCTATCGTCCTGACAATACCTTGAATTCCGAAAGATCACATGCACGATCAGAGTCAACAAATATGCAAATAAAAGGATCTGGTACTGATACTGTTCGTGTTAGTGTTTCAAGTGCCACATCTAGTCATGGATCAGCACCGGATGACTACGATGCTCTTGCGGATGTGTATATATGGGGGGAAATTATCTGCGAAAACGTCAAAGTTGGTGCAGATAAAAGTGTCCATCATTTCAGCCCAAGGGCAGATGTTCTTCTCCCGAAACCACTGGAGTCAAATGTAGTTTTAGACGTACAACATATAGCATGTGGTGTTAGACATGCTTCGTTAGTCACTAGGCAAGGTGAAGTTTTTACGTGGGGTGAAGAATCGGGAGGACGTCTTGGCCATGGTGTTGGGAAGAATCTGGTTCAACCTCGTCTAGTTGAAGCGTTGACTTCTACAACTGTTGACTTTGTTGCATGTGGGGAGTTTCATTCCTGCGCTGTTACGATGACCGGGGAACTATATACATGGGGTGATGGTACTCATAATGCTGGGTTGCTTGGTCATGGCTCTAATGCTAGTCATTGGATACCGAAGAGAATTGGAGGTCCGTTAGATGGACTTCAAGTTTCCTTTGTTGCCTGCGGTCCATGGCACACAGCCTTGATTACTTCAACTGGGAAGCTGTTTACATTCGGCGATGGAACTTTCGGTGTCTTGGGACACGGAGATAGGGAAAATGTTTCATATCCTAGAGAAGTAGACTCATTATTAGGGTTGAGAACAATAGCTGTTGCATGTGGAGTGTGGCATACTGCAGCTGTTGTAGAGGTTATTGCAACACAATCTATTGCTAGTTTATCATCAGGTAAATTGTTTACTTGGGGCGACGGAGACAAAAATCGCCTCGGACATGGGGATAAGGAGTCACGGCTTAAACCAACTTGCGTGCCTGCAATTATTGATTACGATTTTAAAAAAATTGCTTGTGGACACAGTTTGACAGTAGGGCTGACAACAACCGGTCGTGTTTTTACCATGGGCAGTACTGTTTACGGTCAGCTCGGGAATCCTCAGTCCGATGGAAAGCTTCCGTGCTTGGTTGGTGATAAGATTACATTGGAATCCGTTGAAGAAATTTCTTGTGGTGCATATCATGTGGCTGTTTTGACATCCAAAAATGAAGTTTATACTTGGGGTAAAGGTTCAAATGGGAGATTAGGCCATGGAGATCTTGAAGATAGAAAAACGCCAACTTTGGTTGAAGCGTTGAAGGATCGACATGTGAAATATATTGCATGTGGTTCAAATTACTCTGCCGCCATTTGCCTTCATAAGTGGGTCTCTGGTGCTGAGCAGTCTCAGTGTTCTGCTTGTAGGCAAGCATTCGGTTTCACTCGAAAGCGGCACAATTGTTATAATTGTGGGCTTGTGCACTGCCATTCATGCAGTTCAAAGAAAGCATTAAGAGCGGCACTTGCTCCTAATCCTGACAAGCACTACCGTGTGTGTGATTCTTGTTACGCCAAGTTGAGCAAGGTTGCAGAAGCTAACAATACTAATCGGAGGAATGCTTTGCCGCGTCTTTCGGGTGAAAACAAGGACAGGTTAGACAAGTCTGAGCTAAGAGTGTCCAAGGCTCTTATTCCTTCAAACATGGATTTGATAAAGCAGCTAGATAATAAGGCAGCAAAACAAGGAAAGAAATCCGATACATTCTCGCTTGCTCGCAACTCACAGACGCCTTTGCTACAGCTGAAAGATGTTGTCTTTGCCACTGCTGCTGATCTGAGACGAACAACTCCAAGACCGGTGATTGCACCGTCGGGAGTAAGTACTAGATCCGCATCCCCTTTCTCTAGAAGATCAAGCCCTCCTCGTTCAGCTACGCCTATTCCAACAATGTCTGGTCTTTCGTTTTCCAAAAATGTTGCCGATAGTTTGAAGAAAACAAATGAACTTTTGAATAAAGAAGTACAGAAGTTACATGCTCAGGTACAATTTTTGTTTTCCTTTTGGTGCACAGCAAGTAGTTGAAGTTGCCTTCATTAACATTGATATCATAGTGTGTCTTGATTTGAAAATCGTGGTTAAGGATGTTCGAAATTGTGGTAAATATTGTTCAATGGATTGTTAATGACTCACGACACCTTACTATATTCATTAACTATCCACTTAACATGATCAAATTAATATTTGAACTACATTAACCTTATAAACTGTTGTCGAAGTTTGATGTCAAATTTGTATGTCAAAATACTATTTCTCTTATTTATGTTGTAAATTCTTTCATACTTTCTATAGTGTCAAGAAAAGTCTAATTATAGATATCATTAGGTCGAGAGCCTGAAAAGCAAATGTGAACGGCAAGAATTAGAGGTTCAAAGGTCAGCAAAAAAGACTCAAGAAGCTATAGCACTAGCTACCGAGGAGTCTACTAAATGCAAAGCTGCAAAACAAGTTATAAAGTCACTTACAGCACAGGTTTGTTTTCTGTTTAATTTTCTTCTTTTCGAGTCTTTCAAATGGTGTATTGTGATGCAACGCTTTCTTATTTGTAGCTTCATTTTAATTTTTTTCGTCATTTTCGTTTGAATAGAATGAACATCCTAGAACAAAAAAGTAAATAATTAACATCCTGATGAAACCATGTATAAGATATGGAAGTTACGTCTATATCTTTTCTATCGGTAACAAGATATTTAGGACTCAGTTTTTAAGGAATAGCGTTATCATTCATCATCTTGTTTCATAGATTTAAAACTTGATTTTCATTCTGTTTTTTTCTGTTTTGGTTGGTTAACTGGTTTATTAAAAATTGCATCGTTTTATTTGTTGAGACCTATGCAGGCCAGGCTCTATACCAAATTGAATAGTTTAGAATGATTAACTGGCATTACACAAAGGAGATGTAAATTGAATCAAAAGAAATTGACTCAATAATGTTAATTAGAGTGAATAATTATAATTATGACTATAATTAACACCCTTGTCGTATTCAGAGTACATTTGTTTCCTTCTTTTTCTCTCATGCACTGTATAGTATGGCTGTTTGACACATTAACATTATTTCAGCTCAAAGATCTAGCTGAGAAGCTCCCACCTGAAGCTTATGATGCTGAGAACATTAGACCAGCTTACCTACCAAATGGTCTCGAGTCGAACGGCATCCACTATCCAGATACAAATGGGGAGCAGGATTTGAGGGCGGAATCAATCAGTGGCTCAAGTTTGGCCTCCATAGGACTTGAATCCTCGCTGTTCAACAGAACAGCCCGTGATTTTCCTGGAGCCTATGGAACTAATCTCCACCAGCAAATCCGGGGCGTCGTAACCTCTAACGGGACCAGTAATCATCCAGATGTGAAATTGCCAAGTGGGGGTGGTGTTATTCAGTCAAGCAGTAGTAGCTTGTCGGATATTGTTGAAGGGAGGGATTCTGGGAATTTCCGCGACGATGAGAGTGGTTTGAAATCAACGAATGCTGCATTGGCTACTAATAGTAATAATCGAGTTGATGCAGAGTGGATTGAACAGTATGAACCTGGTGTCTATATAACACTGGTGGCCATGCATGATGGAACAAGAGATCTGAAACGAGTACGATTCAGGTAAGAAAAATCTTCTACGCGACCAAGTTATCTTTATCCATTTCAACTGCTATATTTTGCTTCCCAGTAAGATGTTTAATTGTCTTGTAATAGCTGAACTTTATATCTAACATATTTGATGGTAAATGTAATTGCAGCCGGAGGAGATTTGGAGAAAACCAAGCCGAGAATTGGTGGTCAGAGAACAAAGACAAGGTATACGAAAAATATAACGTTCGTAGCATGGACAAGTCTTCTAGCCAAGGAGCGCATAAGGCAGAGGGTGCTGGTTCTCCTGTTTCCCAAACATAGGTAAAGTAGAGGAAGGAAACTTATACATTAACCCCTTTTATCGCAACGAGGAAGTTGTAGAGAAGCACAGATTAATATGAAGAAACATTGAATCCTTCCTCTTGCGTAATTATGTTCAAAGCTATCAAATTCGGAAGTCTGCATAAACTCGTGGAGCTTCAATTGATATTTGATTCGACCAGACTCGGACAATTTTACTAGTTGACTAGAGAGTTTAACAATCATGGTTATGTCTACCTTGTTTTCTTCTCAATCTTATTTATTTTTGGCAGATGCCATTTATATATCTGTTGTAGTGCAGTGTATATAAAATAAAATAACCAGTTCACATAATTTTGGTGAGAAACCACCGCTACTTATTTAACCTTTTTATTTTCTCTGCATGTACATTTTATTGCCTTATGAATATTCTATGGATTCAAATGTATACATGATGATAGTTGTTATATCTTCATTCAATTTTTTTTCTTCCCTAAAGAGGTAATATTGTACTTGGTGTTGCATAATTGTTTGATCATTGCAACCCTTTTCTAAACAAAATAAAGAGAAATGAGACCATCTCTAATGGTAGTATCTATCTCCATAAGACTTGGTTATTAATAGGTACCACCATTGGGGGAAATGTTTTTTGAGTACTAAATAGATAAGAAAGTCTTAGTTAAGACCTCACTTTATATGTGGGTCCCACATGGGAAATGTTTTTTGAGTACTAAATAGATAGAAGGTCTTAGTTAAGACCTCACTTTATATGTGGGTCCCACATATCTTTAACATTAAAAAAATAAAATGTAATGATATAGAGTTACTAGTAGCTGATTAATGTCGCGTTTAAGAAATTTGTGTGAGATATTGGATTGGCGGAATTGAGTGCTTATTAAGGATTAATGTTAAAAAATTATAAATGAGTGTGTATACGTGGGATCCGTTTAAGTACCTAAAATGAGTTTTTCTATTGTGGATGCTCTGATAGTTGATATCAAAATTTAGACGTCAAATACGATGTCCTTTGATTTTTATGTGTATTTTCTTAGTTCTTAACTGACATGAGTGATAGTAAAAGGTATATCAAGAAATTATACAATATTTTTATAAAATTTATATTTTGTAATTATAAAATATGTTTGTTAATTCAAGTGTCGACATCTTAAAGATATTCAAGGATAAAGTCTATGATATGATATAAGAAATTAATGAGTGATGTTTCAAATAATTCTAAGATACTTCCAACCAAACCAGAGTTAGTCTAGGTTAAATACTAGTATAATTTAATATCATTGTGAAAGTAACTCTATAAAATAGAGTCTTATAAAGTCAAAACATTATAAATAACATATCCTATGTTATGAAGACACATGTGTAACACCTCTAAATTTCATTGAAAGGTCAAAATACCAATCCACATAAAATTGAAATTTGCCTCCATCAAATCTATAAAAATTAATATTAATAATCCACCTTTGACTTAGGGTTTGTCTTTGAAAATGACCATTAGTAATATTATCACATGATCACATGTGGATTTTGAAATCAAGACATTACATGAGAGTTGAGACAGCTTAACCAAACCAATAAAGTTAGCATTTTCAGGAACCAATTAACTTCAATCGTTGTACGCACCTACATTAACAAAATAAGGAGAAGCTAAACCATTTACAAGAATCAGACAAGTTACTCTTGTGAGTTGTGACCATGTGGAACATGTCTTACATATTTTGGGTATATAACTGTAGTAGACAACTAGACATGACCCTTGGTCATAGATTATTTGGAAAAAATTGAAGTCAAGAAAACTAAATCGTATTATATATAGTTTTGGATAAACAAAAGTATCAAACGTACAACTCTTCTTGACTCTCAATGTCCTATATTCGATTATTAGAAAAGTATCAAATGTACAACTGTTGAGGTTAATCAATTAAAGAACTTAATGTTGATTTAAGTGGTTGATTTCTCACAACATCTCTTTGGTATTGATCTGTATATTAAAGACCTACCTCAAAAAAATAAAAATAAGGATATGTTTGATCTGCTAAACAATAAATATTGAACATAATAAAATAACATAAGGTAGAACAACATATAACAAACTTTTATGCTATCAATGATTTTTTGGTCTTATACCCATTTTTCATACCCAATGAGGAGTTGGGGCAAGATTGTTGGGGTTGAGCAAAGGGCATGTGAGAGAGAAACGAAACTCACTCCTAAGCTACCTTGTTGTCATACATGTAGAGAAACACACTTCAAGATTCCAATCCACCTTGTTGTTATACAGAGGAGAATCAAAATTGACAAAAATCTCTTAACTCATAATTATGAGTGAGGACTCATTTTGGTCTCTCGTCATTTTCTAACGATACAAATCAGTTTCTAACAAAAATAAAACTCAAATTAATACCTGATGTTTTCATACGGGGACAAACTAATCCATATATTATAAAGAATAAGAGACTAATTTATCCTCTGCATGAAAATGTGAAGGACTAATTTAGTTTTTATTTTTATCGGAGACTGAACTAACCCGTCAGAAAATTGCAAAGACAAAAATGGGGTCTTCACTCTAATTATATTATATTCATTAATAACCGTAATGAAAACCTTTTCAAAAAAATTTGGTAATGGTGCTTATGATGGTCCAATGAGATCAAGGCCGTTCATTTTACATGATCAACAACCAATCAAAAGTTGAATTTCTACAAACAAGTGAATTTAAAAAAGAGAAAAAAATAAAAGGATAAAAAAGAATCCGTGAGGGAATTGGATCACCTACTGCCACAAGATTGCAACTCATGTAATTTTTGTAAGTGAAGAGAGATAAACTGAAAGTTTAAAATGAGGATGAGAAAGAGAGGGAAATGATGAGAGAGATAAACATAAAGTGTAGTAGGGACGACGGTAGAAAACGGCATTAGAGGATCCAAATCCGTGCAATTAGCAATGACATTATATTTCATTTTCGAAGTGTAGTAGGAAGGATAGTAGAGAACGACAGTAGAGGATCCAAATCCGTGGAATTAGCAATTGCATTATATTTCATTTTCGAAGGAATGTTGTATTACACATATCTAAGATATGTCTAATGTAATAGTATGCACTTTGTATTTCTAACTAAACAAAAATCTTACAAGTTTCAAATTGCAATAAATTTGAGCATCAATAGGACTAGACACGTAACAGAATTCACGGAAGTTGTCACCAATTTCTCTTTACTTTTTCATGTACAAGTACATCTCTAAGTTTAAGCTAAACCACACAATACATCTCAGTACAAACAAGTATGAATCAACTTTTTGGTTGGTAAACTAGGTATCTCTAACGTACAAATGTCAATGCTAATTCTTCGAGTAAATGATTTACTATTCTCAACATATGTTTTTCTATGCGCATTGACTAAAGATCGAATTTTGAACCAAATGGTTAAACGATCCAAGCCTCTATCATTTATGTTACACAATTTTGGTAGTATGAATCACCTAAAACACGTATTTTGTTCGATTAATTGTGGTGGTGAGAAATAAACTAAATCTATTGGACGAGTATTTGCCTCTTACCTAATACTCTAAATTCTCGAATTAGCCCTGCAACTACTAGTCATGGGGATATATCCTTGACATGGTTTTAAATTGCGGTCTACAACTGCAATTGCAATAAAAATGATTTTGAATTCTCCGCAATAGTAACACAACTGCAATTTCAACCACATCAACCACGTTTTTTGACAAATTAAAATCATCATCCCGGATAATACAAAACCAGATGTATTCCATGCATGCCATGTAGTATACTAGTAGCAATTCTAGATTTTCGGGTGTTTCTTTGAGCTGCTTCTGAAACTGTTTCTTCCCTTAAAATTGCCTCAAAAGTATCCCAAAATGAGGGGAAAATAATACAGAAAAAGTAAAACCAATATTAATCAAAATTGAGGACAAAAAGAAAAACACTAATTACATGTACATTTTTTTATGTTGGTAGAAAGGAGTATGATAATTCTCTATGGTTTCCCCTTTGAGTTGTGTAATTCAATGCCATTATGCTCCCTTGAAGGACCTGAAGGTGGCCTTGGCATTGCTTTTGGCTTTGAGTCTAAGAAACTTTGATGTAAACCTTGAGACTTAGCCTTCACATATAAAGCTTGAGTGTGTCTAGAACAATTGCTAGCACCAACAAAATATATAAGCAAAAAAAGTAGAATTAGCAATACATGAAGACACTTCCTACCCATTTAGCACAACTAATAGCTTTTTGGATTGACGTTTGGTTATATATGCAAGTTCAACGTGATTTTAAGAAGCTGGTATTCCTAGCTTCACTGCAAACGTGGATTGTTGCTGTGATTTTGGCCTAACGTGAAATTCCCACTGCCAAAGAAAACACAGGCTAAGTGAGCAAGCTTTTTACTCCAAGAAAATACCACAAGAGAAAAGATAGGATGAAGAGAAAAAAGTGAGAGAAAGGGAGAGAAGAGAGTTGAGTGAAAGAAGGGGAAAATAGAACAATGAATGATGCAAAGTAGAAGTTATATGGTGCTTTTAGGGGTAAGAAAGAGTGAGTGACTTTATTTTTGTGACAGTTATAAATTATTGGAATAATTTAAAGGATACCGGTAATGAAGGAAGAGTGTATGCGGAACACACGGGGGAAATAAATGCAAGATCATGTGATTTAAGATTTGGATGTAGGAATCAAATTTGTGTGTAATTTTTTTGTGGCTTCTAGCATTAAATGAGACAACATGAGTCGATAGTTCTTTTGTCTATAGAGACAAGGAAAGCTTGTTTAAGAGGACTTAAATGGGTCATTAGGATAATGATTTTATGCACTTAGGGTGTCCTAATTTCAATTTCAGTATTATGGATATTTTTTTTGTCTATAGATGAAGTGGTAAAGACCACTGAAACTCATACACATTATAAGGATTCGGGTTTGAACTTGGGTGAAGGCGTTCAATCTAACAATTTCAGTATTGTCAGTTGAGTTAGACTTTACAAACAATATTTTGGATTTTAAGTAAGGGTTATGCTAACAAGTGCCCTTAGAGCACTAGTTAAGAAATCAAAAATAGAAATAAGCTATAAATTTGATGTAGAAAAAGTTCATTTTTAAAGTCTTAAAATGTTGAATACATTATTTCCAAGATAAACTTTCTCTTTTAAGTTTTTTAACAAGTGTCCTAAATTTCCCTTTAAATAATATGTATATAGGTTATGAGAATCTTAATTGATCATCACGCTATATAAAAACTACTATTTTTAATATAACGAAGACATTACATATTCTCTCTTATTATCATTTGAAGAGTTTTTTTGGCACAAAGATTCTCAATTGAGGAAGAATCACATACAAAAAAAGTTCATTATTCATCACTCTAATTGTGTTTTAGAGTTGTTGTTGAGAGACTATCAAAAATAAGTTCCTAATATCATTGATAAACAGACATGCCTTGAATGAGTCACTAACGATCAAGATTTTCTGAAGTTAGGATATGCTTAATCTACATTGTCATAAGTCATTATATAAAGATAAGAAGGTCCAAATTTCAAACACATTATTATTTTAGATATTTCAACTATAGGATATCTATCTATTTTCAGTCATTAGAGAGTGTCTTCATAAAAGTGATGATGAATACACATAGCAGCCAAGAGGATATTGTCAAATTAATGAGTTAGAAATTTGAAAATGAAGAAAAAGGGGAGAAATTGTACCTTCTTATTTAAAATATTTGTTGTGCAATAGTAACTTGAGAGCAAAAAATGGAAGTTGTCGTTTGGTTAGGTAAGTTTGTGGGCCAGCATGGAAAATAATGGATGAGTAAAGAAAGTCTAAAACTATAGTGCTAAGTCTTACTGCAAGATTGAAATTTATCACTGTATTAAAAGCTCTGTGCACGCTAGATAAGATGGTCCATTTATACTCAACTATAATTCTATTTAAGGCTTAATTGTATGTTTGATCCCTTATGTTTATTTTAGTTTTCAAATTGATCCCTTATATTTTAAAAGTTTTAAGTTGGTCCCTTACGTTTTAAGAGTTTCAAGTTGGTCTAAAACATTACCCACGTTGGAATAAGTTAGTCCCTTCTGTCACTTAACGTTTAAAGATTTGAGTTGATAATATGGGTGATAGAACTTAACTTATATAGAAAATCAGTTTAAAACCATTTTTTAATTTTTTTGGTTTTATTAAACTTAATATCATGTCGGGAAAGGGACTAACTTATTTCAATGTGAATAACATTTTGGACCAACTTGAAACTTTTAAAACGCAAGGGACCAACTTGAAACTTTTAAAACATAAGAGACTAACTTAAAAACTAAAATAAACATAAGACATCAAATATGCAATTAAGCCTCTATTTAACTATCTATAAATATCAACAATGGATTGGTCCAATTGATAAGGAATGCAAGATTTAGTGAAAATTTCATATTTATAATATAATAAAAAAAATAATCCATGACAAATTATGAATTTTAATTAGTTAAGTTAATTTAACTTTCATAAATTCATAACTTATTTAGGTTGACCCACTGAATTTCAACTGTGATCTTGAAATGTACCTCTCTTAAAGTCTAATGTTGATCCCCTCGATGCTTATTTCAATGGAATAGTTTGACTTCTTCAAAGAAAAAGTTTTGTGAATTTATAAAAAAAAAAATTTGAATTTCTTAAACTATGATATTCTCTCCGTCTCACGGTATGTGTTCTCATTTTTAAATTTTGTTGTTTCATATTATTTGTCCCACAATATTGTAGAGTTCTAACATTTCACTTGTCTTGAATCAAGTAAGTAAAATTATATTTTTTGGATAAGTAAATATGATAATATTAATTCTTATGTCTGTATTTTCTGTTTCTATAGAACCATGATCCTTTTATAACTTTTTAAAATGTTTTAAGTTTTGTCCCTTAGCTCAAAGATTTGAACAACCCAACACCAGTAAACAATGTTTTTTTTTTGTCGGGTTCGAACCCTGGACCTCACATATTTTATATGTTATTCCTATCAACTGAGTTAAGCTCACGGGACAATGTTTTTGAAATAATAACGTTAAGTATGATAAATTAGTTCAGATTTGCTTATAATTAAGTCTAATAAATTGAGTAAAACAACTTAGCAAACCAAATTATTAATTTTTTTACTTATATTTAGTCTAAGCTATAAAGAGAACTTCATAAGGGAGATTATCAAAAGAATATAATAACTTTTTAATAATCTGAAAATGCAAAATTATTGCAAACATGTCAAATTATATACATCATCATATAACATGAATTTGTTGCGGTCAGAAATCCACACATTCACCAAGTCATCATGTCACTAGTCATTGGATTGAATGAGATTGTCCAATTTTCAAACTCCTTATTTCTATTTTTTATAATCAAAATATGCCTTAACATCTAGATTATATGATCTCAATATAACAACCGTCTATCTATGTGGCGACTGCGTGAATACGCAGATTGCAAATACAAATCCAATATTTATATAGATTTTTTAACAAATAATATTATGTGACACTATGATAAAATAATATTGAAGATCTATAAAACTTTTTGTATGTTGTATAGTTACTTGGTGTATATTTGGTTGCTCTTCTTTTAGAGGGATCAAATTAATTTTAGAGGTGTAAAATTGATTCTAACATGTTTAATTATTGTCGAGTAGAATTGATCCCCGTGAGCTTAACTCATTTGGTAGGGATATATATATATCATATGCAGAGGTCGGGGTTCGAACCCTGGACACCCCACTTCTCTACATTTAAAATGTGTGAGCTATAGCCACTAGGATACTTGACAAAAAAAAAAGAATTGATTCGACCTTCTGAATTGATTCTATTTGAAGCTTTTGATTATATAATTGATTTTCACACACAAATTTACAGTTCAACTTACTTTTACATGAACATATTCAAACACAAATCACTTATAATCAGAATTACATTTAACCAAATCAATTCTATCAAAATTAATTCTCTCTACGGCACAAACAACCAAACAGATGCACAGATGCTTAGGACTTGTTGCTGATCGTACAGTCTTGGAAACTATTCTTCAAAAAGACACCAGTAAGCAAATTTGGGACTCAATGAAACTCCTGGTGGTCTGGTGGTATTGGCTTGGGACATGGGAGTATGCTCATCCCTTGAGGTTTCAGGTTCAATTCTCCGGTGCCAATTTGGGTAGGTTAATTTAACTTCTTAAAAAAATATGCTTAAGTGTTAAAAAAAAAAAAGCATATTTTGAAATAAATGGTGAGAAAGGAGATAGAGTGGAGACATTCCCATTATATTAATATTAAAACTACTTTATACATTAAAATTGAAAGCTTGATTCCAACCCTGCTACTCAGTCTACACATAACAACAGAGAATTGATGAATGAGGCGTGTACTGCATGAGTGGATAGACCATATAACGTAAGGTTTTCATGACATAATTAATAGTTGGGTATAGTAGATAGGGCCACATGAAATTACAATCTAACATTTTTATTTTATTTTATTTTTGGTGAAAGCATATCTAACATTTCGAGACATATAAATTTGGACCCCACGTTCTATGTGTACATTGAGACAGATATGATTGATTCATGAGAGGGTATGTTAGATTTTGTGTTGTAAATATAGGAAAAATCTAAGTTCTAGTTCATGGAAGAATAGAAACAAAGCTGAACTCAAAGTTCAAACATTGAAGTGGCAAGAACACGTGAAGTGTAACTATCTAGAGTGTTAGTTAAGTACTTTGGTTTTTGTAAAAAAAAACTTAGCTCTTTCTTCTATGCAAATTTATTTCATTGAACCATTAATTCAAGAATGATTAAACCTCCAAAATTCTTGATCTTTAATTTATTTATTTTTTTTGAAAAAGCTTGATCTTTAATTTCTTGACGTTGAAGCAAGTTGTCTTAAGCCTGTTAATTTTTTGAAAAATTCTTTAATTTTGCAGATTGGCCCTTACTTTTATAATTTATTTATTAATATTTTAACAAAGTCTTTAATTTTGCAAATTGACCCTTACTTTTATAATTCATTGTCATATGTGTGACAACGTCCCATAAACAAATAATATTTTGTAAAACTCGCCGACTTTGCAAATCGGTCCTTACTTTTATAATTTATTTTATGGTTAAATATATTTTTAATTTATGTAAAATTACAAATTTTTTAATTTAGTCCATACCAAAATTTAATTCAATTTTAATTCTTAGTTTTATTAATTTTTAGAGAAAAAATAAATAAAATTTGTTTAGTCCCTGCGTTTATTCTATATAAGAGCTAAATAACAACAAAAACTGAACAAAGTTTCTATAGGAATTAAATTTAAAATTTCATAATTTTGTAAAGACCAAAACATATTTAATCCTCATTTAGTTCCATAAAGTCTGCTTATTAACTACAAGTCTACAACCTTCTTAAAAAAACTAGAAGTCTAGAACCAAAGAATGAATAAGCGAGTTTCTAATTCCACCCTACTCGTTTCTTGCGCGTCCTAAGACATTTTAGATTATATAATCCCAAAGGTGTAAAAACATTTAACAAAAACTCTCTATAAACCCTCCATTGTTTAGATTCTAGAATCGGAAATCGAAAGTTGAGAAAACATATATACATTTGGAGAAAAGGAAGACCATTTTGAAAGAAATGTTTGTTTGATCAACATTTTGAAGGAACAAAGGCAGACCATCAGATTGTTATGTTTTAATCTCATTCTTGTAAAAACGAGTATATTATGATGACCGTGCTAACAATATACATTTGGATCGTCATACCCTCAATGCCTCTAGTTTAAGGACATTTTGGCATATTAGGAACACACTCTATAAATCATACAAGGACTCATGTGAATCATACAACAATTGGCAAAACCATATGCATATGCATGCAATGTACCAACAATAGTCATATTTGTGCCCTAAAGGAATATTTCTGACTTAATTAGAGAGAGAGATTTGTAATTAGAGTTTCCAACTACTTGATCTTTTAATTTTAAATTTTAAAGAAAATATGTTAGCCATGATATTTGGATGCCACGTGAATAAATTGTGCCACCCTATAACAAATTTGGGAGGGAACTACCATATTACAGGAAAAAAGAACTTAAGGGTCTACATCACTCTAAATAAAATGTGGTGTAAAAATGCACAATCATGATACTTAGTAGTTAATGGATCAAAATTGCAATGAAGACTATAATTTGTTAATTAACTGATTTTTAAAGAAGTATGTTCTTTAAACACAAAGTGGTGATACTTATCAAGTTCGAGTTTAAATAATTTCTAAAATAGTTATTGGTTAGACTTTTGAGGTCAAACTACGAGGTTCTATGCCCTTGAAATGGTTTAATGGTTAACACAAAAATAAAATGATTAAGGGCCTGTTTGATTTAGTTTTTAAAAACTGTTTTGTGGTTTTTAAAAATTAAAGAACTAAAAACTTGTTTGATTAAACACTTTTGAAATAACAGTTTCGGAAACAATTTTGAAAAAATCAGTTTTGAAAACTAAAAAACCGGAAACTAGTTTTAGCTGTTATGCTTTCTTGTTTTGATTTTCCTTTGAAAACTAAAAACACGGAGAACTACCTCTTTTCATTAATGGCATATCTATAATAATATCAATCTTGAAAATAGTTTTTGTCAATTTGATTGCCAAACAATTTTTCTTTTATTTTCTTCTTCAAAAATAGTTTTTAAAAACTGATTTATAAATGAAAATTTGAAAACTGAAAACCGCGATTGATTCAAACAGGCCCTAAGTTTCCAATTCACTTTTGAAAGTAAAGAATTAGTCTCGTGAAATTTGAATTTAGAGAAGAAAAAATAAATAAGAAACTCAAATTTTCAATGACATCAGAGAATTTGGTCCTTATGTTAACTTGTAAGAAAGAGTTTGAGAATAAGTGATATAATTCAACGACTAGTTTACCGATAAATGATATAATTCTAAGGCTAATTTAAGAGTCAAGATAACACAAGGATTAAATTGCCAATTCACGAACTTTAGAGATGTAAATACATAACTCTTACAATTTCAGTGGGGGCGAATTGATGATAAAATAAAATCGTGTTAACAATAAATTCATCCCAAACTTTGTAGGACACTCTCAAATAGGTATCTCATACTATAAATTTTTAAAAAATCAAATATTCATCTTTAAAAAAGAGCTCAAATATTCTGTTAATTTCTTTTTTAATAATATCCATTTTGGCGTTTATCAGATTCTGACTACGCAGACACACCCCGTTGGTGACAGCATGTTGGATCTTGTATGGCACAAACAGGTACCTCTAAAGGTCTCAATCTTCGCGTGGATATTGCTGCAAGATAGGTTACCAAGCAAGACCAATCTTATGAGGCGCGGGATTATTCACCATGAGGCCGCGAGATGTGTGGCAGGGTGCGTCAGCGATGAATCAGCGGTTCATTTGTTCCTTCAATGTGATGTTTTTTGGTTCATTGTGGCAGCTAATTAGGTCTTGGATTGGCATCACAGGAGTAGACCCCAATAATATTAGTGATCACTTCTTTCAGTTTATTCATTATTCAGGTCACTCGAAGAAGCGACGATCGTTTCTACAGCTTTTATGGCTTTTGTGTGTTTGGCAGGTTTGGAATGAGCGTAACAACATGATTTTTAATAACATCCAAACCCCCATTATGCAGCTTTTAGATAGAGTTAAATACCACTCGCTTTGGTGGCTGAAGGCTAATAATGCCGTTTTCATGTACGGTTCTCATAGATGGTGGTCGGACCCTTTGATTTGCTTGGGTATCGACTGACCGTGTTTTTGTAATTATTATACTTGACTGATTGTTTCTTGGGATGGCTTCCTTGGTACACCTTGTGCTAGGGAGGTATCATCGCCTTCGTTAATATATTCCATTTTTTATTCTTAAAAAAAAAAATTCCATTTTGAGGGCCATAACAAATCCTATATTAATGTTAGAAACTAAATTAATAGTAAATGGTTAAATATAATGATCAAATTGATAGAATTGTATGAAACCTAATTGACAATTTAATATAGTTGGAGATTTTTTAAAAATCTATACCATCCTTATAAATCTAATGGTGAGTCTATTGATGGCAACATAGCAAGGGGTTCTTATGTCCGTGATTTTAAAGTTCAAAGCTTGATATTTGAGCACGGTAAAGTTTGGAATGCGCCTATTATGAGACATGTGTTTAGTAATGACATTGCTTCTGCTATTCTGAATACGCCCTTGCATGATCAAGTCCGGACTGATCGTCTTGTTTGGGAGGCAGAGAGTAACAGTTGTTATACGGTGCGAAGTGCTTACCGTATGTGTGTTGAAGAGTTGGTTGATGTTTCCCACCTCCACCGACTGGAAATTGGCGACACGTTTGGCGGCTTAAGATTCCACCTAAGGTAAAACATTTGCATTGGCGTATGTGTAGGGGTTGTCTGCCCACTAGAGTTCGATTGCAAGATAAGGGGGTTGCGTGTCGACGAATTGTGCTAGTTGTAGTCATGCTTATGAGGACCTAAACCATCTGTTATTCGAATGACCGTTAGGCATTCAAATTTGAACATCAGCTGGAATTTGGTATGATATTCAAAACGCAACCATAAATTCTGATTGTGCTGTCGACACAATATTCTGTTTGCTTCAGAATTCAACTATGAATGTTCAACAATGTTTTTCAGCGACTTGTTGGAGCTTGTGGAAGCATCGGAACCTCAAAATTTGGGAAGACATAACTGAGGTGAGTGCGCAAGTAGTTGACAGAGCTAGACACATGATTGAGGACTGGCAGGAAGCTAATTCACCACGGTTAGAGGTGCTGCAGCAGCCGGTTATCCAGCAGATATAGTCTGTCATGGCTGTGCAGCAGCCAATACCGCAACAACAACAGCAAACCGAACCTGTTTTACCCCATTGGCAGCCACCTAGTTCTGGTAGGTTCAAGTGCAATGTAGACGCGGCTTTCTCGGACCAATTTCAGCGGACATGTATAGGCATTTGTGTTCGGGATGACTCAAGAACTTTTGTGTTAGCTAAGGTGCACCAGTTTAATCACATTTACCCGGTAGCAATTGGTGAAGCTTTGGGATTATATCATGCTCTACAATGGATGACAAATATGCAATTCGAATTACAAGAGATGCCTTCCACTCTTGCACAACGGATGTTACAAAATTTAGAAATATTATTGGTGCGTGTCGATAATTGTTCTCCACTTCTTTCACAAACTCAAAGGTTGAGTTTATTCGGCGACAAGCGAATGCGGCGGCTCATGCGTTAGAAAGGGAAGCCACTTCTTTAACTAATCCCAATATTTATTATGCTATCCTATAGTGTATTGAAACTATTATTATTAATGAAATGCTATAAGCACTTTTCCCTAAAAAAATAATTAATTATTCAAAAAAAAAAACTAACTTTGGTCGGACCTTTTTGTGTACAAATTTACTCTTAAGTCTTTTTTTTTTTGGAAGGAATTTACTCTCAAGTCTTAGCAACTCAATTAATTTTCAAATATAAATTTAAAGATAAAAAAACACAACTAAATATTTTAGTCAATTTTTTTCTAAACAAAATTTTCCCGAGTGACATAGATATTATAAAATTAAAATTGATACAATACAATATCCGTCTTTCCGCTACTACTCACAATCTCAACGAGTTAATTTAAAACGCATTGCGTAGATAAAATTAGTGAAACTTAAATTATACTTTTAATCTCTTAAATTAATTTTAGATTTTTCTTTGCGCCCTTAAATATTTTTATTTTATTTTTGTCACTTATTTTTTCGTTGCACTTTAGTCACTTAACTTTTTATTTTATTTTAAAATTATTAAAATTAGTCACTTAACTTACGAACACTATATGCTTATTCTCTAAGTTTCCAACTTTATACACTTTAGTCATTCCCATCATGGACTAAAATGTATTATATTTGTAATTTAACTAGTTAAAATGTTCAACATTCACAACTTAAAAAAGCAAAGATGAAACCAAAAAAACTAAGTGACAAAACTGTATAACTTTCATAATTTAAGAGATTAAAATCAAACAAAATGTGCAAACCACCAAATAAGTCAACGACTTTGTAAAACATTCTCAAATAAGTTCATAAAATTAAAATTATTTTAAAAAGGCTCCCACTCTATAAACTGTCAGGTTTATTCTTATATTTAACTACTCATTATAATATATATATATATAGGGTTTTCCGAAAAGACACATTTTTATGAAGGTGTCTTTTAGCAAGTTATTCTATGAGCATTTGCTAAAAGACACCAACTAATTTTTATGAAGGTGTCTTTTAGCAAAGTTATAACTAAAAAGTGAAAATCACACCTTGAGGTATGAGTTGCTAAAAAACACCTTCATAAGTGGCTTCTAACAAAACCCATATATATATAAACAACTTACTTATTTAAACAAACTTACTTTCAATTTAAGTATAGGTTGTTTGATCTGGTAGAGAATAAATTGGTTTCAATTGCTGACATGTTCCATTTAGGTTGGGGGGGTGAATGAGGACGCGTGGTGGAGACGTTTTCTTGAGAGGAGGAGTTGGCGAGGGAGTGTGTTGAACTGTGATCTTTTGTTGTATTACAGGCTGATGAGGAGGATAGGTGGAGTTGGAGACATCATTCATCTACTAATTACACTGTGAGTAGCGCCTATCAACTGTTGACGGAGAATTTAGATCATGACGGGTGGACAATGGCTACAATGATTTCCAACATATTTTGTGGCTAAAGGAAGTTCCGTTGAAGGTCTCGTTGTTTGCTTGGCGTTTTCTTCAGAATCGTATTCCTGTTGAAGAGAACTTATTGAGACGACATGCGCTTTCTATTAATGACCAACTTTGCACAAGTGGACGTGGGTGTAAGGAGGATAGAGATAATTTGTTTATTTCTTGTGCTTTTTATATAGTAATATTTAGTATTTGATTTGTGGCTGGTTAGGGATTTATTCGACATCATCTCGTAGCATATTATCGCATCTTCATCACTTCTGCGGCTTGGGAGGTTTTTCGAAAAATATTTATTTAGCTTTCAAGATGATTTTGTTAGCAATTGTTTATGTTATATGGAAAGAGAGAAAAAGACGTATTTTTCAACATAAGGAGGATTCTATTCATTCCATTTGTGAGCAGGTTAAACTTATCGTGTTTTGATGGTTTAAATCGAAGTTTGTTTCATTCGATTTTCACTACAATGTTTGGAGGCAAAATCCTTTGATGTGCCTCCTTGCTAGATTTTAATTTTTCTCCTTGGTTGGGCCCTTTTTTTTTTTCTTTCTTTCTCTCTCTCTTCTTTGAATGGTATTTTGGATCTTCAGTTCTTGCACTGGTTGACACTTATTGGTTGTAATATATATCATTTTAACCTCTTAAAAAAAGTTTATCCATTTACCATCAATTTAGTCCTTAACATATTATTTGAACCTATTTTTTTTGTCAAATATCCTAGCGGCTAAAGAAATTTACCTTAAAGGTGAATAAGTAGGATCTACAGGTTCGAACCTCGACACCTGTATATATTATGCATTATCTTTATCAAATGAGTTAAACTCACATGAATTATATTATTTGAATATCTAATACAAGTATAATTTGACAAGATTAAAATTTTTTTTGAAACATTCTTAAGGTCATCGACCTATTTAGAAATGCTCTATAAAAGATGGTTTGCTCAAAATAAACATAAGTAACCAGCGGCGGTTCTAAGGCCGGCGAGCCTGAGCAGTTGTTTGGACTCCGATCCAATTTTTTTTCTTTAATTTCTTATGTAAATTCCTCTAAATTTTTTATATAAACCCCTATAAATTGGTTAATTCTTTTAGATTTTTTTATTATTTGCTTGCAATTTCTTATGTAAACCCCTATAAATGTGTTGCAATTTTTTATCTTAAGCTTCATAATAATCCTGACTCCGTCAATGTAACCTTGTGCTGAAGTAATTACGTGTTTAGTGTTAATATAATTAAGTAACTAAAGCGAAAAAAACTAAAAAACTAAAGATAATTTTTTTAATCCAAGAACTTTAGAACTTTATTAATTCAGAGTTCGATCGCAAGATAAATATAACCAATCCTATGATCCAATTGAACTGTTGTTAGCAGTAAGTCCTCGAGTGAAGTAAGCACCAGTAACACAACAACCAACCACCATCAGTCACCACCACCAACACCAAATTAGGGTTTCTCCGATTCCCAAATTTCCTAATTAGGGTTTCTTCTCGCCATGGCAGATGGCTACTGGAACCGCCAGCAGTCTCTTCTTCCCCATTCCGGCCTGCACAAACGTCCCCGTCCTGACTACGGTTCGTTTCTCCCCTTTTCTTCCCAATCAATCAATTTCACGCTTAATTGTTGTTTGTTTCGTGCAATTCGTTATCTTTCTCTTTCATCTTGATTATTGTTGCTATTTTTGATGCAAATTAATGGAGGGGTGTGAATAATTGGATGCTTCAAGATTCTTACTTTTTGATTGAAATTTTGGTATAGGGTATGTTTGGATTGATGGGTTTAATTGAAGTGAAACATTATGTTGTTGATGATGATGGTCATGCAAAGTAATGTGCCGAAATAATTCGATGCCTCAATCTGTTGTTGTTGTTTTGAATCAAGATTCTTGCTTTTTGTTTGAAATTTTGGTTTAAGGCATGTTTGGATTGATGGGTTTAGTGGAGATGAAATATTATAATTTGCTTGCGGGGTACTCTTTAAGCATTTTATATTAAGAAAATATTCTTTAAAAAAGTCAAATAATTCAATTTTCAATGCATTGAATACACAAATTTTCATAGAAACTTACCTTTAAAGGTGTTTAAAAGTGCTCCACAACACTCGTTAGCATTTCCCATATTATACAAGCTGTTTTGCCCTAAAATGTTTTTAGGAGATTGTTAATCATCTTTTTTTTGGATATATTTAGCTGTCATTATCACCAATGCCATTTTGGAAATTAAGGATATTGATTACTTCACCTTTGAACGCTAGGGTTTAATGTTGTGGGGTTAGATTTTATTATCCTAATTGTGGTACACGATTCTTCTTTTTGTTTGTTTTTTGATTAAATTTTGCTTTAGGGTCTGTATGGATTGATGGGTTTAGAGGAAATTGTATGTTGAGTGGAAATTAAATGTTACCCTAAGATGTTCTTAGGAGATTGGTGATTCCCTTTTATGGATTGATTTGGGATGATTGGATGCTTAAATTGAGGAAGCAATGTTAGGGTTTAATCTTGTGGCGTTAATTTAGGAGATTGGTGATTACCTCACTTTTGAATGTTAGGGTTTAATGTACGGGTTTAGAGAAAATGAAATGCTGAGTGGATATGAAATGTTATACTAAGCTTTTTTACCCTAAAATGTTCTTAGGAGATTGCTAATCCTCATTTTGTGGATAGATTTACCTGTCACTAACACCATAGTTTTGATTGTTTAGACATATGTTTGACATTTGTGCTGCAATGATTTTGGAATTATCATTTGGTGATTTTGTTTGAGAGAAGCATTGTTTCCAACTGTTTTATAAGCCTAAATTAAGGAAGCTGATTACTTCAACTTTGAATGCTAAGGTTTAGTGTTTTGGTGTTAGATCTTATTATCCTAATAATCATGGTAGTTAAAATCGTGATCGATGTATGATCTTAAATTCTTACAATCTTTCACATTGCAAAAGACCTTGATCACAAGCATGGTTGTTGGGATTGCGTGACCAATTTTATCGAATATCGGCCATGGCGGAAATCGGTGGCGGTTTTTGGGCTCTCCATCATGCCTAATTTCGGCCTATATGAAGGGATCCACCATAATCCAATATGACAATAAAACGTGTGAAATTGTCATGTGCGTGACAAGCAAATTATGGCTGAGAGCCATACTGTGTGTGACAGATTGTTGGTTGAGGTGGCGCGACAAGCAAACATGTGAAATTGTAGGCACGACACCCTTCTCTTGCGCCGTTCATGAAGGTTTTATACCTGCCATGGCTCGATTCTGTCCCTCACAATAATTGTTTCCGGGTCCAGTCTGTGACCTGCTTCCTTGAAAGCGGCAGCTTGGCATTAAGAAACCCTAAAAAAGGACATTATGATACGTTGCTGTTTCACTTTGTTTTTTGTTTTTTCTTTTTCCACTTTGCTTTTCCTCTATTCGAGACAATACAACAACAAACAACAACAACCAAGCCTTTTCTCACTAAGTGGGGTCGGCTACATGGATCAGATTACGCCATAATGTTCTATTATGAATCACATTTCGGTCCAACTCATTAATTTCTAAATCTTTCCTAATATTTTCAATTATAGTTTTTGTAGGTCTTCATATGCCTCTAGTGAACTGATTATCCTATACCTGATCTGCTCTCCTTATTACGGAATTTATAGGTCTTTTCTCTACGTGCCGAAACCTCGTAAGCCTATTTTCCACCATCTTTTCTACTATAGGTGGTACCTCAATTCTCTCTCTAATATTGTCATTTCTAATTCTATATCATCTTGTCTTACCACACATCCAACACAACATTCTCATCTCCGCAATGCTTAGTTTATTCTCGTGTTAGTTCTTCGCTGCCCAACACTTTGTTCCATACATCATCACTGGTCTTACCGCTGTTCAATAAAATTTCCCTTTCAACTTAGTTGTACTTTTGTATCACTTAAAACACTCGAGGCTCCTCTCCATTTCAACCACCTAGAAACTACATTCCATATACATGTTCTTTTTGGTTTTACATACAATAACTGTTGAAATTTGGGGCCTAACTCATCCTTACAAAACCGGCTTGTAAGGACAGGAGTGCCTCCTCTTTATAAACTCTTCTCAAGAGTGCTATCTATTCGATGTGGGACTAAGTCCACCCCCTCAAAGCCAACACAATGAAGGTATTGGAGGCTGCAATGAAGGCAAACCAAAGGCCGCAATTTAGGTGACTAGGGGTGGACCGCAATAAAGGCGGAATTTCCAACAATAACTTTGCTTCCCCTTTTATTTTTTAATAATAATAATAATAATAACAACAACAACAACAACAACATTAAAAGGAGATATACTATGCTATATTATTTTTCAATTAATAGGTATAAAATTATTTGTTTATTTTTTTTAAAACAACCAACCAGCCATCAGTCACCACCTCCCTTTCTTCCGTTTTTCGATTCCGTCTCCTTTAATTAGGGTTTCTCGTTCGCCTTTCTCCTCACCATGGCAGACAGATCCTGGAATCAGAAGCGAACACTTCCCCCTCTCTCCAGAGTTCCGAAGCGACCGCTTTCCAGAACACTTCCCCCTCTCTCCAGCCTTCCGAAACGACCGCTTTTCGGAACACTTCCCCCTCTCTCCAGCCTTCCGAAACGACCGCTTTCCGCAAACAGTTAGTTTCCCCTTTTCTTCTGGATCAATTTATTTCATGCTTAAATATTAATTGATTTGTTCAATACGTCATCTTGTTCTCTCATTTTGTTTTTTTTTTTTTTGTTGTTGTTGTTGTTGTGTGTTTAATGCAAATAAATGGAAATGGCCAAATAAGTCGATGCGTCACTTTCTTCTTGTTTTGATTTAAGATTTTTGCTTTATGTTTGCTTTTTGATTAAGTCTTGCTTTATCTCGATCACGTTGATTTATGATTCTTGCTTTATGTTTGTCTTTTTGATTAAATCTTGCTTTATCTCGATCACAAGAAAATATATCAATCTCACGCGTTATTCACCCTCAACTGTGGAGAAGCGGTGAAAAGATCTCTAGATGGGTCGGCGGGGTTGTGTGACGTTGAAGATCACAAGATTGTGGAAACGGCGCTCTTCTCCGCACAAGTCGTGAAGGTTTTTTTACTCATGGTGCTGGCGGCCATGGTTGAAAATCTTTGAAAACCCTATAGAATGAGGGGTTTGCCACTTGACCCGACCCGGAAAACTAAGACTCATTAGCCAAAACCCTTAAAATGAGTGGTAGGCACAGTGGTTCACTAAAAGGGTTATATGTCATGTGACCCGATCCGGAGACTAAGGCCCAATGGTAAAAACCCTAAAAATAAGTTGCAGCGCAGCCTTCACGTCGCTTTCTTTTTCATTTTTTTAAATACTCTTGTTCTTTTTAATACTTTTATTCTTTTTTATAGTAAGAATTATTTTTATTTTTTTAATTTTAAACTTTCCTTTTAATCATTTTATATTTTAATTCTTTCTTAAAAATTCCCAATCGCCTTAATTATGACATGTAATTATGATATATAAATAATCAAATATAATTGTCTGGTGTGATCTTCCAATCCGTGCTACAATCACAATTTACTATTTTCCTATGCCCAAATGATCTTAAGTGGGATCTCGAGTTTGACAACCATGGTCAGGGTTACGTGTACCTGAGTTCGACTTTAATCGGTTATCCGAGTTCAGTTTCGACTGCTGCACTCGTCTTATGATCTGACTGCTGCAACTGTATTTGAGTTTGAATGTATGAGTTAGACCCATTCTTTCTGTCGCTCGGCCATGTGCCACTGTTCTTTAATCTATTGATTTCTCTGCTGCAACAACCCTGTGAGGATATATAACATGGGTTTTCTCTGCCTCTTCTGCTGAGAGTATTTTGGTTCTCTCTATCCTTGTTCTTTGCTGGTCACTGCTTCACCTCTTCAGAAGTCTTTCTTCTGTGGTTGGTAGAATGCTGCTTCATCTCTTTGAAAGTATTTTTTCCCCCAAAACTCGTTAGGTTGGGTGCTTTTGAAACTTACTTGATGGGCTTTGTTGAAATACACCAACCCTTTGATCTTATGCCTCTGCGTTAATTGTGAATTGATCTATTGGTTAATTATTTTCTTGTCATAATAATCACTATTAACATAAAATAACTATAAAATGTGTATCATAAAATAACCATAATTACATACCTGCTTTCTCACTTGAACTTTATTTATATTCTAATTATATTATATTATATTATATTATAACTATAGTAGCCTACTCATTGCCTAGTCTCTTAGATGATTTCTTATTGAACATTACTCGGGGCCGCATCGAAAAAACTTGCTATCGTGCTTCAAAATGCCAGTGATTAGGCTTATTGTTCCTTTTCTCTAATAATTTTTATCTTCTGATATTATAGTGAAGGTGATTTGTTGTCTTATTTGTTTTTCTTTGGGGTTGGTTGGACATTGGATTATTTGATTGGTTCATTTTAGTACTTGTGTAACATGCACACTTTTCTATTATATTCGATGTTTAGCAGTCTATGAATATGAATGATATATACTGTATAAGATATGACATGAATGTGAGTTATAGTCCTGTGTTCTGCACTTTTGATAAAAAAAGATATGAATATTTTTTTTTGTCTATTGTTATCCAGCTTCAGTGCTCTTTGCCAGAGATGCTAATGGTCATTATTTACATTTTTCTTATTACAGAATTGCCAGCTTCTGGTCTTCCTTCAGGCAATGAGATGCATTATCTTTCTCGTGAAGAGGACCGTTCTGGTCACCCAATGGCCAAGGACACAAAAACAATTGGATCTGCTTATGATCGCTACCTTCAGGGGGTAACACTTCATCCTTTTATGCTTGTGTAATTATATTACTATTATTTTTTTGGGTATTTTCACTGCTTGTTAGCTGAAAGCATCCATCTTGTTTGGTTTTATAGCAAGTTCCTTCATTTACTTCTGGGGAA
>Ga0315913_1000850_pt1 | contig 30361 bp, 16 predicted proteins | sample MpolsnodulesMG_FD_207736 | JGI IMG/M metagenome (GOLD analysis project Ga0315913, IMG submission 207736) | Medicago polymorpha root nodule microbial communities from Los Angeles, California, United States - small nodules | ecosystem: Host-associated > Plants > Roots > Nodule | place: USA...
TCAAAAACCCGTTTATGAAGAGACAATTTTCGTTAGTGAGAGTTTATAAATTAAAATAAAAGCTTATTTATTTACATAAGCTATTTTTCATAAGCTCAAAATAAGCTCAAACCAAACGGGGCCTAAATAAGTGCACAACAACTTATCAAAAAAAAATCTACAGAAACAATAGGTTAAGTTTTTGCAGACCTAATAAAATTAATAAATAGTAAGGATAAAGATTAATATATCTATTAAATTTTTGCTTTGAAAAATATTCACAGTTATTAGAGAGAGAAATGAAAAACATATATGATGCAAATTTAGAGCCAAAATTTTAGGATAGAGTTGTTGCAAACCTAATAAGGGATTAGTGGAGGGAAAAAATTAGGTTAAGTTGTTGCAGACTTAACAAAATTAATAAAGGATAAGGATTAAGATATCTATTAAATTTTTGCTTTGAAAAATATTCACGGTTATTAGAGAGATAAATGAAAAACATATATGATGCAAATTTAGAGCCAAAATTTTAGGATAGAGTTGTTGCAAACCTAATAAGGGATTAGTGGAGGGAAAAAATTAGGTTAAGTTGTTGCAGACTTAACAAAATTAATAAATAAGGATGCAGCGCACCAATTTAACCTAACAAATTTCCTCTAAAATGCAGCAATCCCTAATATTTCTCCTCACTGATGAACTTTTCATTCCTATCCTATTGTGTCATCGTTTGTATATATCTATTATTTCTTTAATACCTTTACAAACAGAATACCCTAATTTTCATGCAAACTCGGCTACTCTAATTTCCATGCAACACACATGCAAAAGTTTCATATTTCTTTTACCGAATTATTGATAGGATTACCGAATTTTCTTTTATAATAGTTTCAGATTTTATCCATCTTATAAAGTGTTTTATTTTGTGTACTATGAATTATCACCTGTTCTTTTTTTCACCGTTACCAATTATATATTGCATTTTATTATTCATATGTCAATCCCTTAACAATAAACCCGTGCGACACACGGGTCAACAATCTAGTTAAATAGGAAATTTGTTATCTGCAAAATATAGGAAATTAGTTTTGAAAGGATGAACTATAAAAAATTAAACTAAAAAATGGATAAGAAGGAGAAGAAAGGGATAAACCAGCCACAGATCTAGGCATAGTGGATTGGGGGCAACTGCCCCCAGTACTCGTCTTGTTATATTTGTTAAGTTTTTGATATTTTAATGATTTTTTCCTCTTAAAATAATATATTGCCCTCATTAAATATAAATGCATGCCATAAAAAAGAGTTTCGTTCATGAATTTTATAAAATCAAATGTGTAAATGCATTTGATATGAAATTTTGAATAATTTCCACCATACTTTTTTATATATAAAGACATGTAAAGAACAATTTTAACTTGTAGATACTTTTTTTTTAATAAATTTTAACTTGTAGATGTTGACGAGTTTTTAATTTTTCTAATATATAATAAGATATGTTGGAACAAAATACGTTTTACAAACATTACCCTTAGAGTGGGGGAGATTGTGAGAACGAAAAATGTTTAACAATAAGTTACCCTTAGATTTTGATGATAACAAGGTATTAAAAAATGTCAATTGGATATGCTAATATTTGTTCAAGTGTACATGATCATAGACAACATTTGATATATTTATAAGGTTCTAGAAGAACAAAAGAGAGCACAAGAATCAACAAAAAGGAAGCTTGAAGCTCCTGAAGAAAAGTGCTCCTGAAGTTAAAAGCGCTTCTGAAGTGATGACGTCATCAGAAGCAAATTCATCAGAAGCACCTCATCAGAAGCAAGATCACCAAAAGTTGAAGTTCATCAGGAGCTGAAGAACTTAAAGCTTCAAGAGTTGGAATCTCATTTAATCATGCCTAAGAGTTACTAAAGACGGAAAGAAGTGTAACAACGGCCTTGAGATGAAATTCGAAAGCAATGAGTACTCATTCTATCAAGAGCGTTGAAAAAGGACAAATGTACGAACTGTACAACCACCTTCTCCACTACTTTGGTCGTGCTTTGCAACAAGACAAGGATAACAGCTCTGCCTGCAGAAATGTTCCTTCATACAAGGAATGGATTTGAAATTGATCCTTTATAGGACAATAACCATATCAGGCATAGAATCATTGGTGATTATCAACAAGTTTCAAACGACTCTTTTTGTATTGCTGTCAAGGTTCCAACGTATCTCTTCACACCACTATATAAAGGAGTGAAGACCTACCAGTTGGATAACACATTACAACTGATATACAAGCAATACAAGAATCCACAACGTATATAGACACACAAAGCTAGACTCTCAACAATTCAAAGTTCATACTCTGTTATTGTTCTGTTTTCATTGTTACTTAGAATTTCTTAGCAAAACTCACATTTTAGAAATTCTATAGTATTAAGAGTCTATTTCTGTTTTGTATTGTGAACACCACTGATTGTATATCAAGTGTTCAAACTCAAACATATTTCTTTGTAATTTTGTTTGATTGTAAGTCTCTTGTAGTTGTACTAGAGCATAGGAAAGTCTCTTGCTTGTGTGCTTCAGCATAAGAAATCTCTTGCTTGTGGGCTTGAGTACTTGTAATTTGAGATTACATTTTAGTGAACTCTCTTTGGAAGTGCAAGGGGGCCAGAACTACTTCCGGTTTGTGGAAGGAACCTGTATAATTGCTTTGTGTCTTTCTTCTCTCTCTCTTACTCTGTTTTTATCCGCTGCACATTTAGTTTCTGATCACTACTTCAGAAGCTGATTGTTATCTGTTTCTGAACTGTGACATCAGTAAGAGAAACGAAGAAAAACAAAACACAATTCAACCATCCTTCTTGTGTTTTTCTCACCTTCAAGATAGTGATCATAATCTCGAGTATTTTGCTCAATGATAATGATGTTATTATTATATCAATTTTGTATTGCTAAAAATTTTCTATAAATATTTATCATATAAAATCTTGCCCTCTGCAAGTCAACATTTCTGAATTTGTCATTGGGATAAACTAAAAATTAAAGTTAATAACTGCGTTAAATATGAAATTGTTGTGATGATAACAATTTTTTTTTTTTTTTTATAAATATAGGAAAATTAGTTTTAAATTTTATTAAATGACCGGTTTATGAATTTAAGAAAAAGATAATTTGTTGGAGTACGTTTGAATCTTGGCCATAATAACAAATATTTATTATTTACTGATGTATGTATGTATCTGATCCATAAAACGATTCACATACATAAATTATTTATTGAATTTGAAAAAAAAAATAGTTGATACGAGGGACACAACTATAAATAAGTCGTCCTCTGTTCTTCTAGTCCTACATTATTCTTGTTTAGTCAGTCACTCTCCACCAATAGCTATGGCTGATTCTGTTGTTAACGTCACTCACGATCTTCACTCTCTCCTCTCTTCTCCCGATAGAGACTTTCTTCTTCGAAACACCGGCGATCAGGTAAAAAATTATCACTGAATCCTCTATTTCATGTGGAAGAAATATATGTTTTAATATATGAAGCACGGACAATGTATAATTACACTGAATTATGGCGTCGTTATGTTTGTGTCCGGTGTCATCCGACACGACACGTGTCCTACACGTATAATTACACTGAGTTGTGATTTTGTCACGGTGTTGGTGTGTCCGTGTGTGTACGTATCTGTGCTTCATAGGTTTTAATTTTACCGGTTAAAATTGGAAAAACAATTTAAGCTGATAAAAGTAGTTGTGATTCATTTTGTTTGAGTAAAGATATTGCATCAACTTATGTTGACTAAGTTTGCATGTGGTTGAATCTAGCGTTCTGTTCAATGAATTATGTTTTCTCGTGGTTAGGGTTTTTGTTATTGATCGTTGTTTGAAGTGGTAGTTTTATTTGTACTTATACCAATGGAATATTGTGGTGCTATTTCTTATATTTTGAAATTCCCAGGTTAAAATTGATAGCTTGAAGGGAAAGAAACTTGGTTTTTATTTTTCAGCGTCGTGGTGTGGTCCGTGTCGAGGATTCACTCCAACGTTGGTGGAGGTGTACAATGAACTCTCTCCCAAGGGTGACTTTGAGGTTGTTTTTGTCTCGCGTGATAAAGATGATGAGACCTTTAAGAACTACTTTTCCAAGATGCCATGGCTGGCTATCCCGTTTTCTGATTCAGAGACACGCAATCGCCTTAAAGAATTGTGTCATGTAAAGGGCATTCCTCATCTTGCATTGCTTGATGATACTGGAAAAGTTGTTACTGAAGATGGAGTTCACATTATCCGTGAATATGGAACTGAAGGATACCCTTTCACATCAAAAAGGGTTCAAGAGTTGAAAGATAAAGAAGAGGAAGCTAAGAGGAACCAGTCCTTGAGATCGATATTGGTCTCTAATTCCCGTGACTTTGTGATATCATCCGATAGAAATGAAGTAAGCTAATAACTTAACTCAGTATGATATAGCAGGTTCCTTTAGTTATTATTTGTTTGTTTTCCACAGATCATGTGGTTTGTTTACCAATCTGACTTTTCCTTTCATGTGCACAACAGATACCTATCTCTGAGATTGAGGGAAAGACAGTTGGTTTACATTTCTTTACAACTTCATACAAACCATGCGTGCTATTTAATCAAAAGCTTAAGGAGGTTTACAAAAAGCTGAAGGAAAATGGGGAGAACTTTGAGGTCGTGTTTATACCCTTAGATGATGAGGAAGAATCATTCAAGAAAGAATTAGAAAGCGTGCCTTGGTTATCCTTGCCTCTCAAGGACAAAACTTGTTTGAAACTAGTTAAGTACTTTGAGCTATCAACACTCCCCTCCTTTGTTGTTATTGGGCCAGATGGTAAAACTCTTCATCCTAATGCCGCTGATGCCATTGAGGATCATGGGATAGACGCATATCCATTCACTCCTGAAAAGTTTTCTGAACTCGATGAAATAGCAAAGGCCAAGGAGTCATCTCAAACACTTGAGTCAGTTTTGGTGTCGGGCGATCAAGATTTTGTCATTGAGAAAGATGGGAAGAAGGTAATATTTCTTATAATATAAATATCGATGTATTGGATTATGTTGAGTGATTCCCCATCACTCCCTCTTTTTAATTCGTTATTAACAAGTCAGCATTTATCTGCATTGCAGATTAAGGTGTCAGAATTAAAGGGGAAGACCGTCCTCCTCTACTTCTCAGCCCACTGGTGTCCTCCATGCCGTGAGTTTCTTCCAAAACTCATTGATGCATACCTTAAGATCAAGACACAAGACAGTGATGCACTTGAAGTGGTTTTCATCTCCAGTGACAGGGATCAAGACTCCTTTGATGAATTCTTTGCGGAAATGCCATGGCTGGCACTTCCCTTTGGTGACTCGAGAAAAGAATTTCTAAGTCGCAAATTCAAGGTAGCTGGCATTCCTAAGCTCGTGGCGATCGGACCAAGTGGCCAGACTGTCACGAAAGAGGCTCGAGATCTGGTTGGGCTCTATGGGGCAGATGCTTATCCTTTCACTGAGGAGAGAATAAAAGAAATAGAGGCACAAAAAGCTGCCAAGGAAGAAGAGAAGCCCAAAGATGGATGGGTTTGTGATGGAGATGTCTGCACCAAAGCCTGAGATCTGCTTGTTTTATTTTGGTGATTACTGGTTATAGCCATATGCTTGTGATGTTAGTTTTAATATGTCTTGTCAGTTAAACAAAATAATTTGAATTTTTAGATAATGTGATATGGATAATAATCTTTAATGTGTGATTTTATCTTGTGCATGAGTCACCACTCACCAGGACAAAAATTATGGTTATTCTCCTTCCCCTTACCTTTTTGTCTTATCTTGGCTATTTGCTTCCGAACGTAGAAGCTTTCAATTGAGTGCTACAGCATGTATATTCTTATAATTTGAAAGGATTGCTCCATAGATGTTCGGTTCACTTTAAAGGATTCTGATTTATAATTTTATAATTTTCATAATGTTATAGTGTTGAAACAAGTCAGTGTTATTTTCATTGATGTAAACAAGTGGTCTCTATTTTTCTATTACATTTCTGGTACCTATTACAAATCTTCAAAGAAGGTATAACAACTATTTTGCATAATCAAATTCAGTTACAACAACAAATCATGCAAAAAACTACCAGTAACATCATCTAAGCCGCGTACACACTACACTCAATACTTTCATCACCAATTAATTCACCATCTAGTTGACCATGCATCTTATCAACAGCGAAAGATAACTTGGTTGGACTTTGTTGGGCCTCTTGCTTGACCAATAATTCTTTGAGGCCATGTTTATCGGAACTCATGAAGGCACCTACAGCTCCAAGAAACCCTTCATGCCGCAAGAACATTGCTTTCGCCTCACCTTTAGACCTAAAAAATAAACAAAGATTCACTAGTTTATGCAAGTGTCAAGTGGGCTTAGAAATCCTTTCAAACTTTCCATGCAATATAGCAAAACAATGAGAGTTTTACATTCTAAATTTTAGCGCACAAATCCAAACTCACTCATTCAAACCCTAATTTGCTCCCTGCCAACCCTTAGGAATGTGCTAAAATTGTAGTTAAGCATTTGCAGTTGCATGTTGTAAAATTGATGCCAGCGTAGATAAATGCTGGCTTTTATTGATGAAAAGACATAAAATACTTGCATTTTATAGATGAAAGTTGTAATCATATATATTTTATGATTCTAAATATAATTTTTTTTGTCGAACATGGAAGAGCCTGAGAAGTCTCAGACGTAGCCTGATCGTGGTCATGTTTGTTGGTGACTTCCTAAAGGCTGTCTTTTGTGTTCAATAAGAACAATAATGTTCAACTAGTATTGTTTTGGTCCTATAGAACCAAAAGTTTTTGTGAATGTTGCAAGGGACAGAAACAATTTCAAATGAGCTGTTATTGGTAAGAGATATAAGGCTATGTCCCACAACATAATCCATATTAGTTATGAAGCACCAAATTGGCAGTTGATGAACAGAGGATCTTCTTTGTCACTTACCAGAAATTAACAGCAACAGATAGTGTATCCATTGTAAAAGGATGCCTCTGAATAAAAAATCCACCAAAAAATATCCTCTTCAGCCCAAAACGAAGGGCATTTAAGTAAGAGATCTGAAAGCAAACAACATAGCAAAACAAATAAGCGCCAAAATTCATTTCCCGCTTAAAGTGACTTAAATATTGCACGATAAATATATAAATAGGAGGACATTAGAATATAAGAATTTAACTCTGCAATCGAATAGTTTACTGTGAAAGAAGTAATCCTTTGTGAAGAGGAAACCATTGGAGAGAATTATAATTTTCCATTTTCTGTTCAATTTTAATAACAATTGTTTTCTTTTTTATCTTCTCTAGCAGTTTCCCATTCCTTTTTCTTCGCTTCATAACAGTATCTGATGTAATGTTGAATGTTTTCATTATGTAGATATTAGGTTAAAGAATGACAGGAAGAGAGAGGTCAGAATGTCCTCTTAGATACAAAGAACTGGCGCCTAGTATAGGATAAATACACTAGAGCAGCCCAAGAAGATTCACTAATAAAATAAGTCTCCAAACACTAATGTCTTTTTTGGTTATGCCAAACGCTAATATCTAACCATGCATATGTATGTAAAAGCTCATACCCACAATCATATTTAACTCTGCCTCTATATACTGAAATCAGTGCAAAATAGCTTTGATCTGTCTTTGTGCATACAACAATATTCTAGTTTTCCCATCAAACAAATATTAATAACATGCAAAGTAGCATTTTGGCTTCCTTCTTTTATTTAGCAACTAAGAATGTTCCACTAAATTTTTTTTAAAATTGCTAATGAGAAGGAATACAGAGAAGAAACAAATAGGGCGAACAAGAGATATCCTCCACTAACCAACCATTATAAACATAGAAAGGCCCAAAGAAGATCATTGCAAAAAATAAAACCAAATTGCATATATCGAGACATGCAAAAAGGTTTTACTTCAGTAGATACATTGTACGAATGGATATGCTTATGATAAAGAATTACTTAATAATATTGAGTAGTGCACAGTAGCGTTTACAAATCCACAGTACAAAACTGACCTGTCCAATATTATTTGAAATCATTCTTAGAAGAGATCGAGCCATATCTTCGGGTCTGTAATTTTCTCGCTCCTTTTTATCAGACATTGCCTTTCCAAAACTAGACGCTATTGCAGTAGATGAAAGACCAATCTGTTATCAATGAAAGAAAAATATATATCAGCAAACCGAATAGCCCTAAGATAATGCTGATCTCCATTTAAAACGTTTAGAGTAAATGTATTATCATATTGATCAGGAAAAGTGACATAAACTTTCACGAGTCATACCTTTGCATAGTCCATTCCACCATAAATATCTCCAACAAGCATATCTACCTCTTTGTTGTTGCCCTGATAACTTAATTCCAGCAACTCATCAAAGCTGAACCACAAAGTGCATTGATGTTAATCCTGTGAGTCTATATAGAACCCATAATGAATGTCCCAAAAATAAATAAGTAATAAATAACCTCTTGCATTGAGTTAAAAGCTTTCCTAAACCCCAGAAAGTGCCTCCACCTATACTCGTTCCACTAACTCGCTCAAACTTTCCATTTCCTTCCACCTATATGAATTGAAAACATTAAGAGATTTTCTAGTGTTTAAAAAATGGGAAAAGCTTATTCTTACGAAATCGATTGCCGAAGAATAGCAAGAACCTTTGTATTGTGTGAAAAACTACTATATATAATTTAAATTTTAAATTTATATTTGTTATAATAAATGCGATGATGCCGCCATGCCTTGTTTCTTGCATTTCGGTGATCAATCATTCGTAAAACGTAGCAATGCTCTTAAAAAATATAAAAATATTCAGAATTGGAAGAATATAGAAATTATGTATCTTGAATAATAACAACCTTGATCATGCTAACACCAGACCCGATATTAACAAGAAGATATGGATACAGATCATTTTGGTCTATCTGCACAAATTGCCGTTGATCACCCATATAGGTATAGGCTTCTTGGTCGACTACCTATAGAAAGAAGAACAAGACAGAGATTAGATCCTGTATTGCGAATTCTCAAAGTGCATAAGAAGGAATACACAAATAACTACCAAATCTTATAAGCACTATTATGGCCATAAAACTAATCAATGTGGGATCGCAACATATGTGCTAAACTTTGGGGACATCAAAGAATATTTATTGCACGAATGGCAGAAAAATGGATATGAACCACATGGTCATTTATTTGATGTTTAAATATGGGTTATTATTTGGTTTATAACAATAAACTAGCAGAATTAGTATGTTAGTAGGATTCTACCTCGAGAAGAAAATTTGCTCCTGCAACAAGACAATCCATTTCATCTTCCTTGTCAAGATTTATCCCTAGCCTTTCTTTGAAGGGATCTGCATATTTGTATGAACCACCACCTGTGGCCTTCACACCAATAGTTTTCATTAAGAAGTATATAACAAAGATCCAAGTGCTTCAATACTAAACATAAAGGGCAACCCGGTGCACTAGAGCTCCCGCATATGCAGGGTCCGGGAAGGGGTCCCACCATTTGGTGTATTGTACGCAGCCTTACCCTGTTTTACACAAGAGGCTGTTTCCAGGACTTGAACCCGTGACCTTTCAATACTAAACATACATTACATTTTATTGAATGGAACAGTTTTCATTTCAAATGTCTCTCCAAACTTCTACATGTGCATGTGCATGTGATTGTGCACATATTTACTTTCTGAAATTAATATTAATACTCTTTGATTTTTACTAAGCTTCTAGGAATATATGTATGCTGACCAGGACACAAATTCAATAGCTAAGGAATAGAAATTGCTTCAGATCATAGCAGAGGGACTCAAATTGGTAACTTATTTAGATTTAGATAGAATCTATTATATTTTCTGAAAACACCTATCTGCAGAAGCATAAGGGCAACAGAAACAAATGGTTCATAATATAATAAGTTCAAACTTTTAAATTTTAATTACCTTAATAGATATTGGTTGACTTCCAGGATTTTCTTGCTGCCGACTACCTGAATTCATCACCAGTTACAATTAATAGACGTAAAAAGAAGGACAGTAATAAGAATGTGGTCACATGCTTCAGAATATTTCATTACAATGTGATGGGACAAACACTATCAAGTATCAGGATTTGCAACAATGAAGAAACAAAATTCTGCACACACCTCCAAGATGAAGTTTCATGGTCTTGATAAAATCTATACAATCATTTATCTTGCTTGTTTCAAACTTCTTAAAATTGAGCTTTCCTTTAAGAACAGGATGGTTCCTACTGCCTTTAGATTTCTCTGAAGTCTTTCTAGGAGATATCTCTGCCTCACCGTCCACAAAATGATCATCATCTTTTGTGAAGTATACTAATTTGTTAAGAGATCCTATCAACAGATAGAGAACATTACAAACCACCAAGAAACCAAAGTAATATTGTACTCATCAAAAGCCAAACAAACACTTTACATTGCAAAATAATTCTTAGAATTTAGAATTTGGATTGGGTTTTACTCAACCTAACAAAACAGAATCGCATGGTGAGAGGTGTCTACATTTCCTCACTAGATTGAGATAGTTTGTGAAAGGTTGTCATAGCAACGATCACTGCTCAGAGATGCCACACATCATTTGAGTTCAATATTCGAAATGTGGGACACAATCACAATGGTAGTCTTACTCTACCTACGGTTTTCTAGTCTAAGAATGCTTCTCACTGTCAAAATACAATAACATTATCTTAGAATCCTTAGTGTTAATTTAATCTCCTATATACAATACAAGAGAATCAAAGGCATTATTATAGCAGTAAATGGTTCTAAAATTTAACTTAGCAGTCCTCCGATTAATCAAATTCTCAAAACATCTAACAGAGAGAGCTTGACCTCCAGAATTCTGACAAAATCCGAAGAAAAAATCCCCATTTTTTTTTATATCAAAAGTCTGTAGATATTAACAAGTCCCGGTGTCAACCCCACAACCCATTCTCAACAAGAAACTTAGACCGACCTAAGTGATAGCAATTCAACTACATAATCATGATCACTTCAACCTTCGTAAAGAAAACCATGATCATATCAAGAACAACAACCTTATCCAATTAGGCGGATTCAGTTATATGTATCAGTTATCCCGTTGAACCGTAATCCTTCTATAAGTTTGAAAATTTTATCAAGTGCTAGCATCACTCCCACTCCTATTGTTGATCGCAAGTGCTAGCATCATTCTCACTCCTATTGTTGAGAAATTACCAAGAGAGCATTTGAAAGAGCTTGTTTACACCTTATATTGGCTTATCCTATGATATAAGTGTTTATGTAATTGTCTGAGAGAGCTTACGAAAATAGCTTATGGCCTATGCCATAAGTTATTTTTTGGCTTGTTTCAGTAAGCACTCTAGTATAGATTATGAAAATAGCTTACATCTTACATGCAAACAGCTTAACTGCATTCCTCTTTTATTATATCAATGACATATATATTTTTTTTTTATCTTAACCCTCCAGTAATCCAGGTGTGTAAAGTCTGGCCGATGATTGTTTCGGCTAGCATTCGAACTAAGGTTCAACTCAAGGATTGGACTTTATTTAAAGTTCATTAACTTATACTTAAGCACTAATCATATTTAATAAACGTTTAAATAAGTTGGTCATCCAAAAGCAGCCTAATTCTAAAACTAAACTAAAAGCAAAAACCACCAATCTCCATCAAAAGTGGGTAATCTTCTACATTCATTCATGATATGCAAATTGATCAGAATATTGGAAAAGTGTTCAATTCAATCAATAACAATACTAACAAACATTATTACTACTACTACTAACAGTGAAAATGGAATAAAGATTTAAACTTTATCACATAAAAAGTACACCCCAGAAAGAAAAACAAGAAAGTTACCTCCAATATCCAGAGCAAGATGATAAACATGAGTTGTTGATGAGTTAGGATCGGAATTTGGTTCAATTTCAAACTCTCTTTGATCCATTTTTTTTTTATTTTTCTTCTTTGTAATGAACTCTATGATGATTCTAACTCTTATTTATTGTACAATCATACACAAAATGAATATTATATGGGTTGGTAGGTTGGTCTTTAAATGACTTCTTCATCTAAATTCTAACTAACATGAGATAAATGATTCCCACATTTTTAATTCTAATCGATAATAATAATAATTGATTAATTAATAACAAGAAATAGAGAGTAACACAATTGAAATGGAAGTAAGACAAAGGAATATGACGATGTTTTTGTTTGAAGATTCGGTTTTTAGGAGAAAGAAGGAAAGAAAGAGGTAGGTTCGTTTTCAAATTATTTTATTTTTTATTATGTTTCTTAAATTATTTCAAATATTGTAGTTTATCATTTTCTTTTAATATGAATGATTGTTTGTTAAACGTGGTGGATGATGGATTTTTATATATATTTTTGTTTATATAGAGATTTAAATCTGTCTATTCTTGTGTTCTCTCTTTTAAAATTAAATATATAATCTAATCTAATAAATAAATAATATATAAGTCGAAAAACATTGTAAGAGTCATTTGTTTAAAAAGAAATATTAACAAGTGTCTCTATAACACTCTTTAAAAATAATAAGGAATAAATATATTATAAAAATGCATTTAATTATGTCTTATAAATCAAAATATTTGATTTTTGTAAAAGAATAATTGCTTATTTAACGAGACCTTTTCTTTAATTTTCCAATCAAAAGGCATGAAAGTGAGAAGATGAGACTAGATGGAAAGTAGGCAAGGTAACATGGTCTAGGTATGTGATAGGAATGAGGATAGGATAGTGTGACTTCTTTTCAGTTAGTTAATTAATATATCAATTACTTCCATTTAGTTTAACTAAACACCCAAAACCAAATGGTCTACAAGTCGGATTTTGCTTTCCCTACAACAACAAAAAAAAAAAAGGTCAGATTTTGCTAGTGGGTGGTGGCCAAAGAGTCCTTGGTGTAGATGATACCATGTGTTCTTAGAGAATCATAAAATGAAAGGATTAGATGATACTCATGATTTGATCCTCTTATTTTTGTTCTGATTTGACAAGATTAATTTTAAGTTAATCGATTGTGATTAAAAGTGAACCGTTGATAAAGTAATTTATGTTTAGATAAATTAATGTAAAAATGAGTTGAATTATAAATTTAATTTTTAGAATCAATTTTAAAATTAAAAGCTACGAATATAGTTTCAAGTATTTTAATTCTCTTAAATTGATTTCTAAAAAAAAAGTGAAACATAACTTTATAGAGTTAGAATTGTTTTTAACACTTAAAAAACACTTCTAAGACATCTAAAGGTGAAACCAAATACTTAAATTTATAATGTATATTACAAAAACCAAACACCCAAAATGAAATCAAACACTTCTAAGGCATCTATAAACACTTCTAAACATAATTTTATAGTTTTTTTTTTAAGAAGCTAAATTAGTTCACCTTAATTGACATTATAAGTAATCGAATCTGAGCACATTCCAAGGTCGCAAGTTAACACTACCAGACTAACCCAAGTGAGTTATAACTATAATTTTATAGTTATAAATTTTTTTCTTTTTTAATTTTAGTTATAATTGATTTTTGTAATGTATCCTACAAAATCATCAGAAACATATTGGCTAGACGGGTGAGAGTGGTGATGGACATGTTTGGCCCATGCTAGTGCAACATCATTGGAAGAGTATCGACAACATTGTCATAGTTACAAGAGGTCATACATTCTATGAAATTCAAGAAAAGAAAGGTTAAGTAGATGAGTATAAAAATTGACTTGGAAAAGGTGTTTGATCACCTTAGCTTAGACTTTATTAAGGATACTCTCATATCATTAATATTAGGCTGCTAGTTAACATTACAAATCTCATTCCTTAAAAAAAATAAAAAATTACAAATCTCATATATGTTTGTATCTCGTCGTCTACACTGGAGCATAAGACGAGTCATATGGCTTCTGCATAAGGTCTAAATCCATAAGGTCTGAATATGAATATGATGTCTATAATATGGATCAAATCCATAAGGTCTAAATATAGGTTTGGTTTGGATACCTTAATGGCAAGAGAACTATGTTAATGCTAATATCATATTTTGTTTTGAAGGGTAATGCTAGTATAATTTGGAGAATGGGAAATGAGATTATACTAATTATGCTAAGTATTAAATAATATGAATTAAGTTAGATATAGCCATTTTGTGTTGTGCTATTTATAGTAGCTTAAAAAGAAATCTATAAAAATATGCCGACTTTCTGTATTCTTCTATAAGTTAAATAAATATTTTAAAAGATGACAACATCCTTTGGGGAGAAACTGCAGAAGGAGCCAGGATACCTCGACTTTCAGAAGGGAGTAGACCTAAAGCGGCAGGAGCTGCAGAAATCAAAACCAACTAGAAAAGAAGAGCATATCAACTCTATTGAAGTAGGGGAAGACACTCGTGAGGCGGAAATTAAGCAGGCAAAGGAAGAAGTAGCTGAAAACTTCAAGGAGCTCCACCAGATCCTTGAAAAATACCAAGTTCATATGCCAGTAGAGGAAATGGCAAAGCAAAGCCCGTGATGCATTCATTTCCGGCAAGAGCTGCTGAAAACTACAGTAGATTCATTTGAAGAGGAGTACGTTTCACTTACTAAAGAGTGTTGCATAAACTTTGAGGTGCTTGCATCCGTTAAATTTGATGGTGAAGGATGATATCCACCCCAGTATGCATAGAAGAGACATACATCAGTGAGGCCCTGTGTGATTCTGGAGCTAATGCGAACCTTATGAGTCTAGCAAATGCAAAAGAGGTAGGAAACCTTAAAATGAGCCCATATAATGAAACAATTAGAGATGCCAATAGTCATGTTGAAATGGCGATGACGTGTTGTATGACTTTCCAATCAACATAGGGGGTTGCGATTTAATCCTGGACATCGTAATAGCTGACACCAGAACTCCATAAGATTACCAGGTGTTCGTTGTGACTTAACCTGATTATGATATAAACATGAGTGAAACACCAGAATGGGTATTCCTTAAGAGGATTGTGGATGATTACGCCAGAAGAGGAGTTGAAGAAGAAATAGCAATGGGATACATGACAGAAGAGGAATCTGATTCTGAAGATCAGGAAGAAGACAAGGAGCTTGAAAGTCAGGGGCTCCCAGGAACAAGTTAGACATATTCGCCAGGCTCGGGATGTAAAACATGCACTGAATAGAAGGCAACCTATTTCGTCAAGCTAATGACTCAAAAGAAGCGTTGAATATGAGGCAACATATTGATCGTCGGGACTAATACGTTAAACAAGCACTGAATATGAGGCAACCTATTGATCATCGGGACTAAGACGTTAAACAATCGCTGAATGAGAGGAAACTCATTATTTTTATTTTCGGCATTTCATTTTCTACTAAGATGAGATTATCTGACTAATCAATTTCATTTCTTTTTTTGTTGCTAATCTTCAGTATTATTTAATAATATTTTTTCTTTTGCATCACATTTACAACCTTTTCATTTATGCTTAATCTTATTGTAGTCTTGGAGAATTATTTCAGAACATATACAGAGGAGGCTATGTTATCCTTACATTCAAGAGCATGATAACTATTGGGGCTTACTATTGAAGGTACTCATATAGATCACCATCTCTTTTCTGAATATCATAACCGGTGAGATTTATAGCCAAATATTTCCATATCCATTCTACGTTGTTAGTTACTTAAATTCTTTCTATCATGAGTGTTCCATATGAATGTTATTTTTGCTTAAATTTATGACCGTTCTTTACAGATGATCGGTCATTTTATCTTACACACGAGGCAATTTTTCTTTGGAACCTTGAGCCTTTCAAGCCACCCTTTTATATTCTTATTATTATCTTTTGTGAAACCATTAGCCTCCATATGCAAAATTCTTTTGTTGTTACTAAGTGACGAATCATGTTACATTCCTGCACCTTATTGGTACCCATTTTGATTTCTCTTGGAGTTAGAATAGTTAATTATTTTGACTGAGTATGATTTGAAGTTAAGTTTGGGGTTGCTCTTTGAAATTAGCAAAATTTTGAGTTTGAGGGTGGGGTACTAGTAGAACTTTTTTTATCAAAAAGAAATAAATGAAAGAAAAAATGTAGATTATCATATGTCTACACACACACACAAAAATAGAAAAAAAAATAAAGAGCCAAAAACATAAAAAAAAAAAAAAAAAAATTGGTCTCTTAAAAAAAGTATCTTTATGTTATTGAATAAAGATAAATAGTTCTACTTAGTACACGTCTTGTCTGAATTCAGGAAGGAAGGATGGCAGCACATCAATGTTTTGTAGAAATCCCTAGGTTAGTAATCTAACTCCAAGTTTCTTTATTAGCCTACTTACCAAAATATATCCACCTTTAACCAAAGTCAAGTTATAACCCTCAAAGTCCTCAAAGTGTGTAAATAATATGACTTTTGACTGTTTGTTTAGAATTGTCTCAAATTTATAGCAAGGTACATTCATGTGACGACTAGAGTGGGCAAATGTCGTGACTAGCCTTACTGCTTTAGGAGATACATATGTGTATCATGGAAAATAGTATGGCTGATTATATGAGCTATCTTCTCCAAGCCTGTCCCGCTTGAATGTAACGAGGTAAGTAAGCTAATGTTGTAGATGGGATGAGTAATGATCTGAGCACAACTCCAGAAAGGTATGTTTTTCCTGAAAAAAATACAAAGAATAGAATATGTTTTTCTTTCGTTACTTGAGGATAAACAACAATTTAAGTTTGGGATAGTGATGATAGGTCATCTTACACTATTCTTATCATGTTTTTCAGTAGGTTTTAGCAGCAAAAAGGAGGAGTACTAGAGCAATTGTCTATGATTTCGGGACATTTGTAATGTTTTCTATATTTGAGTCCGTAATTCTAGTTTTCCCGAATCATAGCAATTATAGAGCGATTTTGAAGTAATTCATGAAGAAATCATGCAAATCGGCAAATCAAGAACATCCGAAGATTTGTAAACACTTTGGGAAGATCAAGAATAAAACTAGAGGCCTCACGAGAAATTTTGTTCCCAGGTCCCGAAACAAGTTATTTGAAAGAAAACACTTAAAACGACGAAAAAACAGAGAATTTGGGCCCAGACACACAACCATGCGCCTAGGGCATGGCCATTGGGGCACTCACATGCGCCTAGAGCATGTGTTATGTGTCCCGTGCATTCAAAACGTGTGGGGCGAAAGCGTATTTTCCTGTTTTTTTATGGGTAAAGCCCGGTTTTTTAACCCAAACCCGGGTGGAAACTCTCACTATAAATACCAGCCTTCCTTATTCAGAATTCCTGTTTCAGTACTGGAGCAGTTCAAGAGCAAGGCAATTCTAGGAGCTTACAAAGGAGTTTCTATCTTCTCCTTCTTTTTCTAGGGTATGTTTTTATCTTTAGTAATTTATTTTTAGGTTAGTGTTTGATGTAAATTTTTTACATGTCATATAACTATTTACACGTGAGTATAATAAGATCGTTTCCGCAGGAAGTTGCGCATATCTTAAGCATTTCAACAACATTTATCATATTAAGTGTTTGGGTATAAATGTTTGTTTGTGTAAAACTATTTTAACTATTCGACATAAAAGTAAATCGAGACGAGATAGGGCTATTTCGCTTGGGGTTAGAGATACTTAACCAAGCATAACAACTGCAATCTCTCGATCAAATAACATATTCTAGCTTTTTAAAAGATATTATCACAATCACTCAACAACATCATTCGTGTTCAAGTGATGTCGTGATTTCTAATGGATTATTTAAATGTCGATTTGCCAAACTTTTAAACAATCAGATAGTTGATTGGATCGTTTAATCGATGATTTTCCAACCTATTAAACGATCCAAAAGCATTAAGTTCTTGATTACAAAGTGATTGTCAAAGATTAAATCATATGTCTAGAATGAAAACTTAGATAGATTATTATTCTAATATTAGATCCAAAAGTATTTGTCAATAACATTTCAAATCTTAAATAAAGCTTTAAATACAAGAATAATAACAATATTAAATAAATAAGCTAGAAGCATATATTAAAAGATCAAGAGTTTACATAATACCTTGTTGACAAAGGATGAAAGAAAGATGAAGATTCCATGCTAAGATTCATGATGTCTCAACATATCTTGGTAAGAATCTACTTCTAACAACCTTGCTTTGTGTTTCTCTCTCTAGAAAAGCCCTAGTCTCTCTCTAAAACCAGAAAATTATGAATAAAACAGTAGTAGAATAATGTGGAAGGAGAAGAGAAAACTATTTATATGGGCAGAATTCGTGTTTGCATGTTTAAGCGTGCAACGGTCACTTAAGTCTGCTACCAAAATATCTTATGTTGGCCATTTAAGAGCAGCCACGTGTGCCTTATCCACTTCTAGTTGATGAACTTCGCTTGAGCATGCGGGAAGCGAGCAGTAAGCGTGCAACTATGGTGCTCTCGACGTTATACACGCTTAAGCGTGCTGAGGTCGCTTAAGCGTACTGCTTGAATCTTGGATGAGCGTGCTGAAAGCGTCCTCAAAGCGTGCAGCAAAGTTGCTCACTGGAACTCGCACGCTTAAGCGAGCTGATGTCGCTTAAGCGTGCAACTTGAATCTTGGAGGGGTGTGGGAAGCGTCTTGAAAGCGTGCAGAAGATGTATAAGCGTGCTCTCAACGTTGTGCACGCTTAAGCGAGCTGAGGTCGCTTCAAGCATGCAGACTTTGGTTCAGGAGCTTCTTTCTTGTTCCTTGATTGTCGTTTCCTGCATAAATTGGGTAGAATCAGGCATATAAAGCATAAATGGTAAAAATACAATAATCAATAGCTTTTCCTTAGATAACTTGCAGAACAAGTCACTAAAATGCCTATAAAATATGTTACTTTCGAGCACTTATCAGTGTTCTAAGATGAACCTATGTTTATTTTATTGGATATTTATTTAATTTAATGTCATTTATATTTTACTTATTTTCTGTTCGCTATTAAGTTTTATTAGGATTAATTTATTTATACAGTAGCGCAGCCCTAGATTAAATACTTAGGTTGTGACAGGGCCTAATATTGATATTACTATCTTGATGCTTATATCTTGATATTTATATCTTGTTTATTAATATCTATCTATCTATCTATCTTAGAAGTAATTTGTTATAACTAGCGAAAGATACCGAAAGCGAGTTGACCCTAGTAGTAAGTACATAGGAGGTGACATTACTAATATTGAGTAAAATCTGTTGAACCTAGGAGCTAACTAGTTAGTAATTAAGGAAACAAGTGCCTGCTTGAAGGAAATAAACCCTAGCCTAGTTGAACCATTCTCTTAAACCCTTGGTAAGGTAGACGCTGATAGGGCTGCCCGTTTGTAGAAATACTAAGAGTGAGAGAGAGAGAGAGAGAGTGTGTGTGCTAGTGTCCTATGATTCATAGATGAGCTGACCTACAAGAACATTGACCTTCCTTTGAAAATCTTGGAACGCCAATTTAAGTTTATGTTTCAATTACCTTTGAGGTGGTAAGACCCCACACGTAAGGATCATCGTGTGACCAGCAGGTGCAACCAAATATTGGAGGGATAAACCGAAATCAACTGAGATAGTATATACCCTGCACGTAAGGATCACCATACGATCATCAGGTGCAGCTTGACAACCAATTAGGTTAGAATGTCCCAACAACCTCATCACTTGTATAATCTACTTAAGATAAATAAATGTGACATGACTGTTATTTAATATCCCACAAATAAACAGGGAGTATTCGAATCCTAACCGCTGCTTACTTTTCTACAACCAAAACGGGTAACTTGCTATATTGCAAACAAATAAAAATTGCAATTTCTAACTCTTTACTCTTTTATTTTATATCTTCAACTTAAAATAAGTAACGCGAGTTGTTTGGACGAAACAACATTCCATGTGAATAAGAGACTCTAATTATCACTTTATTACGATTTGATACACTTGCCTAATTTGCACATCACTATCCACAACTTTTTTGACATCAAACTCAAAATCGATAGGTCCCAAGTGTAATTGATGAACTCATTCTAAAGTTGATAACAATGAGCTTCGCCAACATGCACTCACAAACTGGAGTAAATCCTTCAGTTTTTGCCTAAACAAAAATGGGGTCTTCCGATTTTATAACATGAAAAAACAAACACTTAGGATTTTATAATCCGAACACCCCTATTATAGGAACAAATATGAAATTTAATTTTTTATGTGTTAAATAAATAAATGGTCCCCCTAAATATACCAACATTTGATTATAGTCCTCCTAGAATATTCTTTAGGCTTTTGGTCCCTCCAAATTTTCCATCCATGGAATTAGTCCTTCCTTTTTAGTGAAGTCATGTCTAAACATCATATTTTTAAATGAAATTTTTTAGAAATGAGTAGAATATTATGACAATATCTCCTAAAAAAAATTAGAATTTTTTAACCAAATATTAATTAAATATGTTTTTTTTTGTTTTTGGTGCTAAAATATTTATATTAAATTCATGTTTTTTTAAAAAAATTCTAAACTTTATTGAAAAATATTGTCATAATTTTCTACCTATTTCTGGAAAATTTCATTAAAAAATACAAGGTTAGACATGAGTTCACTAAAAAGTAGGGACTAATTTTATAGATGGAAAATTTTGGAAGGACCTAAAACCTAAATAATATTTTAAGGAGACTAAAATCAAGTGTTGATATATTTAGAGAGACCATTTAATTATTTAACCCTTTTTTTATTTACAATCCAAAGTTCTTTGTTTTTTAGATTTTTTAATGCAAATTGGTGAAAAAACATTTTTTTGTCAAAAAAAGGAAAAAACTTTTTTTTAGATTAGCGAAAAGACGGGCACTCAGGTGCCCGTCTTTCCGCTCTTTTTGTTGCGCTAACGTTTGAAAATAATGAACGGTGTATTTTTTTTTTATGAAATTTTGATTTTGATTAAAAATTAAAAATATAAATGTTTGTTGCTTTCAAGTTATTACAAACCAAACTAACCATGATTATCTATTTCAATGACACAAACAATATAATATAATCTAAATTCTTTTTATTTTAATGAAACCAACAACAATCTTTATTATGTAAAAAGTTGTTTAAGAGTATGATTGAGATAACAAAAAAGTAAGTATAATTCATCTAGTTTGTTACACTTGTTAAATGATTAAAAAAACAAACATATATATTCATATTGTGTTTGTTACATTTTTTTAATATTTAAATATATTCTTATCTATTTGTTAGATATGTTTTTTACCGCAGTAACTTACTTTTTGAGCTTCTATAAATCGCGGCGAAATACCGGACAACCAAACAGAGCATTAAGTCTATTGCATTGCAGGCCATTATCAAAACGGTTAATTTGTACGTTTATATTTCCGCATTCCTTCTTTATTCTTTAGTAGGACACGTTGCGTTCAGTGATTCTTCAGGTTAATTTATTGCTTTTTCTGAATTCTATTTTACATATTATTTATCATGATCAAACTGTGTAGTTACTTTATTCATATAGTAAATAATTGTCATTTTCAATCTTTTTCTTTGTTCAATTTCATTTTCTGAAATATTGCAGCGAATATATGAAATTAGACTAAGACTAGAAATGCTGTAAATTTTAGCTCTTTAATTCAAACTTGTTCTTCTATGCAATTTTCTACTTCACCTTTGGTAGATGAATATTCGTGCTAACTTATGAAGCACGGACACCGATATTGACACTTTGACACCAATAGTAATTTAAGAAAACATTATTAAAAGTAATCACATGTGTCGGTGTTAGACAAAACACATGCTAGACACTGAACACACCTTCGATCATAAGTGTCGGTTCTACAGAGACGGTAATAGTTGCAGTCACGTCTCAATTCTTGACATTTGCCACCAATGCAACCTCAACCATAGTTGCAATCACATTGCGGTTTTGGCAACATAAACTACCATTATGCCGTGGGCTCGCGGCTCATATCTCGATTGCATACCTTTATTTAACGGACTTCTAGCGCTAGTAAGTTTTAGCACCACTGAAGATCCAAATCATTATTAAGTGATTGCTATGGTTGAACTTTTAGCACAAGTAATGATTAATGAAGTGATACTAATTTCTGAATTAGTTTATAATTTTTTACCCATCGGCATGTTTGACTCCCACAAGCAATTGTCATAGTTTATCCCAAGTAGGTAGTTCGGTTGATGAGCTAAGGAACACTGAATGAGTTCTAAGAAAGAAGTCCAAGGTTCAAACTATGGAAACTAACATAACCACTAATTTATTGTCATTTGTCTATCAAAAAAAATTGTCACAGCTGGGCATAATGTAGTTTTGAAATCTATTGCATACAATTAGAATAGTATATGATTATGATGAGTATAATAACTTTTGATGAGCATAATAAAATGACAGATTTATTTGATAGGTTCCATTCATTTCTTTGGCATATTTTCTTTTTGACTGCTAATAATGTTTGTAATCCAAATGAATCTAGACCATATGTTTCTGTTGCAATTGGATTCAAATTGTCTTCATACACACATGACTTACACAATTAATCTCTTTTTCTCTCATTCTTGTCAATTGTCATCATTACCCCTTTTGATACATATACCTTCATTTTGGCTTTTTAGTACTAAACTCAAATAGATTTTAATGGAAGGCGTGGTTTAAAATTGAGAAGGGAGAGCACATGGAGTGGGAAGCTCAGACTAGAGAGACATTGATTGAAATAATTTAGGCTTTTATACGTGTTTAATCCCCGCAAATACGTCATTTAAAATTTAATCTCTGAATTTGCTAATCTTTGGATTTTGTCCTTGCAAAATTTAATTATTTAAAAATTCATCCCTCTCCCTACTTAATCACTTATTAGGAGTGTTTTTGCTGACGTGGCAATTTTGACCATGCAAAGATGTTGTTGACTCAAAAAAATAGCATGGAAGGACGAAAATACCCTTAGCTCTTAAAACACAAATATTCATTTCTTCATCTCTTCCATATCCTTTTCCTGTTTCCCTCTTCTATTCTCTCCTTCAGTTGTTGCTGATTTAGGTGCTGCATTCTAGGAACAATACATTAAAAACTCCATTTTCCACATATGCCTTAATCTGATCCAATTTCACTTTGAGCTAGAAATCCCCCCTTTCAGCTGTATGCCAAGCAATCTCTTTTCCTAAATTCTCCTCTTTCACACTTTTCATGCTACCAATATCTCACTTTTCTTTCAATTGATTGTTATGCACTACTAGATTCAGACATACACATCAAAACGAAGCCATAACAGGACAACAACAAAATCTGAATTCCAAAACTAGATCCTAACATCATAAGAACGTAAATAATCATAAAAGTTTCAAAATGAATCCGAATCAAAGTCGTGTCAAATCCGATCTCAACCCTTCAACCACAAATCCGATCTCGCTGTATTGGGAAAAGGCTTTCTCGAGAGCTTCGTTAGAGAGAAAGAGAAATGGGAAGCAACAGTGAAGGTGAGAAATCGGTACAGAGGGAGAAGGAGAGAAGACGAACTGAAAGAGAGGGACGAGTGGGGAGAGAGCTACTGAAGAGAAAAAGGAAGAAGAAGACAAGGGTATTATGGTGATTTTGCACCTGCCTAGTTTAAATAAGGTCAAAAAGGTCATTTTGGATAATTTTTGCAGAGTCATTGATAATGTTAGCCAATTAACATAGCCACCCAAATCACTGAAATGGCAGTAATTAAGTGGGGGGAGGGACCAAATTTTAAATGATTAACTTTGAGATGGTAGATTGTCAGGATTAAGGAATATAAGGACCATTTTTTAAATGACCCCTATTTGCAGGGACTAAACATATAAAAGCCAATAATTTATAATCATGTGAAAAATAAGCAATTGCAAGAGTCTAACCTTTAAGACAGAAATTTGGGAAGATATAAATATCGAATTGAAAACTATCAACAGATTAAATTTTGGCGTCGATAGGCTGAAGAAAAAGTTTGATCGCCTGCGGGATGAATTTTGAATAGGATATGTGTGGGGCTATAAATACAATTTGGTAAGTTCCACTATATTAGTTTTAACAATATCAACATTAGAGGCTTCTTCGTACGCTCTTGTGTCTTCTAGAGAACAGTCTTGGATGCTACAAGATCATATTTTGAGAGACAGTTAGTGGGTTATGTGACATGGATTCCGTCATGACTGACATTTTACAATTACATAGATGCATTTACCAATTTACAAAATTCAAAAACTATTTTGACAGATGTTTAGAATTTTGATTACTAATTAGCCAGTTGACTCCAAATTTTACACAAGCATAGCATAGTTTGTAGACACGTACACATGGCATGTATCCAACAAATGATCAAATCATTACAGATTCACTCCAAGAACGTACTGGTGAATTATTTATGCTTCTACCTAAATAATGCACTAGCTCTTGTACATTATTGGTTTATGCATACCTAAATTTATTTCCTAGCTACAACAAGGACATCACGAAAGAGTACTATGTCTTTTGAATCGTGTCTTAATGTCTTCCATAAATGCATCAATATGCCGATCAGAGGAACCACCTACCGCAACTGCAGCCTCCGCTGCCTTCTTCCACTTGATTGTGTTTTGTTTCAACATCTCTGCTTTTGGCCCTGCCATTGCTTCCAATAAGCATTTCTTCACCTCATCTCTACATACCAATCTGTTTTCAGCCTGACTATAACCCAATTTGACCCCTACCCCAAAAACATCTACCAAGAACTTTGCATTTGTGACTTGATCACCCCATGCTGGAAATGTTAACATTGGCACTCCTAAAGTAAGTGCCTCCATCGACGAGTTCCAACCACAATGTGTTACGAAACATGCCACTGAAGGATGAGCTAGTACTTGTTCTTGTGGACACCACTTCACCACTTTTCCTCTCCCACTAGTTTCCTCCAAGAACCCATCAGGCAAACAATGTTGCTTGAACCCCACAAGAGATGGTTTTACTTTTAGTACCCACAAAAAGGAGACTTGAGAATCCAATAACCCATAGGCAATTTCATTCACTTGTTCTTGAGGAAGGTGCACAATAGTCCCAAATGAGATGTATACCACAGATGATTGTGGCCTTGAGTTTAACCACTCTATAATACAATCATCATCACTCTTAACTAAATCACCACAGATATTACTTGCACTTTTTGTTTTCGGGTTTTGGAATAAAGGACCAATGGGTCTTATTAAGACTGAATTTTTTGAAATATAATTTATGAAATCATGTTCCAATTCCTCATAGGTATCCACCAATACACAAAACACTTTAGACAAGTTCTTAATCTGTTCCAATATGAGTGTCCCAAGAAATGGATACATACTAAAACAATGAAGGAAATCTGGTATTTCATTGTATTTAAGGACTAGAGAAGACAATTGAACATCAATATAAGGCTCTGCATTCGAAGGGAAACGTACCAGTTTGTGAAAATAGTTATAGTAAGCTGCGAAAACAGCACCGGATTGAATCCATAATAAAGCAGAAGGAATCTCGAGTTCAGCAGCTACATCACTAACCCATGGAAGAAAAGGATTGTTTACGATACAAGAAATCGGTATATTTGACTCATCAGCAGCATGATTGTTGATCATTTGAGAAACAAATTGTTTCCCAACAAGCTCGAGATGTGGTAAGTAGGTAGTAAGACTTGTTCTAATGGGATCATCATCTGATAAACCGTCGTCCAAGAACTCGAATGTGAGAGAACCATTACCAACTGGAATGACTAATTTGTCAGTGATGTTGTTAACAGATCTCAATTCTTTGCCAGCTTTCTCTGTTGTGATGAAGATGACATAGGAACCCTTTGATGCAAGACACTTTCCTAATCTAAGCATAGGATTTATGTGTCCTTGTGCTGGAAATGAAACAAGGAGAATTTTGATGGGAACTTCTAAATATCCCATTTTCTTTTTCTTCGATGTTTCTCTACTTCAAAATCAGATATATAGATTGTATTCATGAGTATAAAAAAAATAATTTTTCTATTTAATGGATGATATAATAATCATCATCTTGCTCACATGAGAATAAAAAAGAGCTGTATTATTCAACACTCAATCTCTTTAATAGTTTTTTTTTCTTTTCTATATAGATAGTACGCATGAGAGAGAATTAAAACACCTTTTCTATTTTATGAATAATATAATAATCATAAAATAAAAATAAAAACTTAATAGTGGAAGTAGTAGTTAGCACGATAAAAATAAATTTGTGTAATCAATTGACTTTTTGAATAATAATTTTTAAATTTGGTATCCTTGAAGAGTAAATTAGCAAGCTACATCCACTTATATTTCACTAAAACACCCTTTTGTTTCTATTCTAAATCAATTTAAATAGAAGGACAATTTTGTAACTATCTTAAGGAAGTTCCTTAAAAAAAGAAATAAAAAAGACAATGACAAGAAATAACAGGCTCTTCAATGATAAAGTATGCTCGATTATTCAGGTGGTAGAAAAGATTAAGATTCTTGCCTATTCGTGGTTGAAGGTGAAATTTGTTGCACTTCCCCTCAACTACCATGGTTGGTGGCTTAGTCCGTTCGTCATCTTGGGCATAGGCTAGAGTTTATTTCTGTTCCTGTGTTTTTAATTTTGTGTACAGGTTTCTTATGTAAATACTGTTTCATTTTTGGTGTCGATTTCTTTGTATATCTTGTACTTAGAAAGACACCTTATTTTTGGTAATATATTCCATTTTAGTCTCTTCAAAAAAACATATAATAGAGACAAACTTTTAAAGAAACAATATTTAGAATGATGAAAGTGAGTGTAAATTACTGAGGTGGGTGTAAACAATTTAATAAAATTTTAAAAATATGTGTATATAATCAAATGGGTGTAGGTTGCTAACTTACACCTTAGTGTTTTTAGGATGGTGTAAATTAGCAGCCCCTATATCTATATATGTGGTTTGCTACAATAGACCCACTTCATTTTATGAAGGTCTATTTTAGCAAGCAACACCTTTTAACTTGGACACAAAGACCCTTATTTTTATTTTTTGGACAAATTAAATTTGAAGGGCACAAATGTAATTTCCTTTTAAAGGTTAGATTTTCTTGTTTTGCCCCTCATCACGTTCCATGGATTTACGTTGTGTTTCTACTGTGAAATCATATGCAGCAAATCTTGTATTGAAAAAAGATAGACTCCTTTCTACCGTGCCTCTTTTTATCTATGTCACAATCAATGAATCCAAATCCAATAAAACTAAAACTCAGTTCCACTCAAGTTTTGAGCTATTAGAGGTGGTGGAGGAGCAAGTTTTGTAATCAATTTGCCAAAAACATTGGATCAAAATGCAACAAAGCTTGTTCACAATTGGCAGTTTGTGACAAGTATAATTGATGCAAAGATAGCCATTAATTATGTTATCTTGCTAAGGGTAAATTCAAGTAAAAAATGCAAATGAAAATACAATTGATTTGAGGAAGACCAATAACTAATCCTCCCTGCAAACTAACTAAGATGGGCAACGCAACAAATAGCACACCGGGACTGTTCTCACTGAGGGAAGGTTAAAGAAATTCGCATTTTTGAGGTGTAACAACGGCGAACCGTGTGAAGAAAGGAAGACAACCGCGTTTCTGATCGGAGGTAGAACTGAAACATCCCATGGTGGCGTCGGCGCCGGAAATGAAACTCAGGGAAGAGAAGGGAACCGAGAAGGAAAGAAGAAAGAGAACGTGAGGGACCTGAAGAGATTCTGTGAAAGAAAAAAAAAATCTAACATTTTGGTACACAAAGATCGATATTTTTTTTGGTCAGTAGCATAGTGGCTAGAATTCACCTTATAAAGTGAATAAGTGGGGTGTCTGGAGTTCGAACTCCGGCCCCTACATATAATAATGTATCGTCCTACCAACTGAGCTATATTCACGGGACACACGAAAATTGATTTAAAAAGTGATGAAACTACATTTTTTTTTTTATAAATTAAGTTGGATATAAAACAATTGTTGTTCTACTCTTTAATCGATAGGTGTTGGGTCATATAGAATTGGCTAGAGCCAAAGTTCAAATTTCAGTTGAAAAAATACTCACATTTAATATTTAATGTCAATCATACGAGGAATATTAGAGACACTATTTTTTCAACACTCTCTAACACTTGCTCTTTTATTGGATGAAATTAATATATGTCCTACCACTTTAAGTGAAACCCATTTTTAAAGTGTGAGACCCACCTTGATTTAAACCAATAAGAAAGTGAGTATTTGAGATAGTGTTGAAAAGAGAGTATTGCTAGTACTACTCCACTCATATTTAGTGTCCGACACACACTTTGAATAAAATCATCCCCAACTGAAAAGAAAAAAAAAACTAAGAGATAAATAAATAAAAATAAACGTTACTTGCCACGTTTCAACGTGGTTAACAATTTTATTTAGGCTTAATTGCACTTTTGACCCCTTATGTTTCAAGAAGTTGCGATTTTGACCCCCTAACTAATTAAAATACAAATCAGCCCCCTATGTATTGGATCTTTGGCAGTTTTGGCCCCCTAGACCAATTTTGACTCGGTCAACGCTGACGCGGCACATATTTCAACAATTTTATTAAAGGAAATATTTTGGTGGACTTACCTCTCTGGGGCTACAGCTCTGTAATACTTTTGTTCGTGATAAGTGGCAGTCGTTTCAGTTGGAAGGTTAGGGTGGCTATGTTTTGAAAGAAAAATTAAAGTTACTCAAATTGGCTTTAAAGGAGTGGCATCAGCGTCATTCTCATAATTTACTTGCTAGAATTATGTCTCTGAAGGATAAAATTGAAGTCATAGATTTGAAAGGGGAGACAGAGGTATTACTTGATGGGGGAGATAGAGGAGCTTCCTGGGTTTTCGAAAGAGTTGTTCTCTTTATCTCGTATTAATTCTAGTATTTGCTGGCAACAGCCTAGAGTTTAATGGTTACGTGAAGGGGATACAAATTCAAAATTTTTCCACGGAATTATGTCTAGTAGACGTCGAAGGAATGCAATTATGTTCTTTCTTGTGAATGGTGTATTAGTTGAAGGGGTCGATAATGTGTGTAGCATTGTGTTCACTCATTTCTCATAACATTTTCACCCCCATCATGTTCAGTGCCCCAGTATGGAAGCACTTCATTTTCGATCCTTGTCATATAGAGAAGGGGTGTGTTTGATTAAGCCATTCTCTATGGAGGAGGTGATGGATGTTGTGTGGGATTGTGATAATTTTAAATGCCCAGGCCCTGATGGGATTACCTTTGGTTTCATCAAGGATTTTTGGGACATTCTGCAAGATGATGTGATGCGTGTTTTTGTGGAATTTCATAGGAATGGAAGGTTGACCAAAGGAATAACTAACACATTCATTGCTCTTATCCCTAAGGTTGATAGCCATCAATGTTTGAATGACTTTCGTTCGATTTCGTTGGTGGGTAGTATGTATAAAATTTTGGCAAAGGTTCATGCTAATAGGCTTCGCTCAATGATTGGTTCTGTTATTTCGGATTCTCAGTCTGCCTTCATTAAAGGTCGTCAAATTCTTGATGACATCCTGGTGGCTAATGAGATAGTTGATGAAACGCATAAGTGTAAGATGGAATTGATTCTTATTAAGGTGGGTTTTGAGAAAGCCTGCAACACTATTGATTGGGGTTACTTAGATGCAGTGATGTTGAAAATGGGATTCCCGACTCTTTGGCGGAAGTGGATAAAATAGTGCATTGAAACGGCCACTGCTTCAATCTTGGTTAACGGGTCTCCAACTAATGAGTTCTCTGTGGGGAGGGGTTTGAGGCAGGGTGACCCTCTCTCGCCTTTCTTGTTTCTTTTTTTCGTAGAGGGGCTCCATGTTTTGATGGAATATTTGATAGTTAATAATCTCTTATCTAGTTAAAAGGTGGGTAGCAGCGACAAGACAATTGTATCTCATCTCCAATTTGCAGATGATACTTTAATATTGGGTGAAAATCTTGGGCTAATATCCGGGCTATGCATGCTATTCTTCTTCTTTTTGAAGCTTTATCTGGTTTGAAGGTGAATTTTTCGAAGAGTCATTTGGTTGGGGTGAATGTCGCAACTTCTTGGTTATCTGAGGCGGCTATGGTGATGAATTGTAAGGTTGGTTGTATCCCTTTTGTGTATTTGGGATATGTCTATTGGTGGTAATGCTCGCCGCTTGTCTTTTTGGGAACCGGTCATTAACCGTATAAAAGCTAGATTGTTGGGTCGGAACTCGAAACATTTATCTTTAGGTGGTCGTCTGGTTTTGCTGAAGTTTGTCATGTCGTCTCTGCCTGTTTATTCTCTTTCTTTTTTTAAGGCTCCTTCAGATATCGTCTCCTCTATTGAATCTATTTTGATTT
>Ga0315913_1000855_pt1 | contig 30313 bp, 22 predicted proteins | sample MpolsnodulesMG_FD_207736 | JGI IMG/M metagenome (GOLD analysis project Ga0315913, IMG submission 207736) | Medicago polymorpha root nodule microbial communities from Los Angeles, California, United States - small nodules | ecosystem: Host-associated > Plants > Roots > Nodule | place: USA...
TCCAAAGCAACTCTTGTCGGATAACAAACATTAGTAGACCAATAAAATCAATCAAATAAATAATTTCATACGTGTATACATTAAAATTCATGTAAAAATAAATAGGAGAATAAAAATACACTCCTCGTTGGAGATGAACCTTCTCTTATACATATTGATATATATCTAAGTCCTAAACATGCACATTGATATCTACCACAAATAAATTCATTCACAGATCAAAGAAAATTAATAAAAATATCGATCATAAGAGACATGGATATTACCTTATGACAACATTCCAAAACAACTCTTGCCAGACAAAAAACATTAGTAGACCAGTAAAAACAATCAAGCAAATAATTTCATACGTTTATACATTAAAATGCATGTAAAATTAAATAGGTGTATAAAAATACACACCTTATTGAAAAAGAACTTTCTCATGCATCTTGATACCTAATTCCAAAACATGCACATTGGTATTACCGCAAATAAGTTCATTCGCACATCAAAGAAAATGAATAAAAAATATCGATCATAAAGACAATAGAAATTTTATCATATAGTCATGAGTTATTTTCTTACAATAAAAGAACAGTGATAGGAGGACATAACTATCTATCATGGACAATGAATGTAAATAAAAGGGATGAGATAATGAGTGAAATTTGATCTTATTTCAGCTGAGTGAATCTATGGATAACCAAAAATCAAATGACAAATATAAAACTCACCATATTACAAAATAAATAAAAGAAATAATTGGAAAAACTTCAATTATAATGTATAGATGACATTTCATATAAGAAGTGGTCTTTCAACAAAACTCATCTATTTACAAAATCTGCACATGCAATCTAGATATTCATTTCATAATACAAAATATTAGAAGAAAACATATATGAAGTTTGAAAGAGAAAATTGAAACCTAAGAACAAAAAATGAAACGAATGAAGAAATGAGATGAGGTTAATAAGTAATATGGGTTGTCACTAATTGAGGGGAAAATGAAAGGGTAAGTGGTGGTTAGTAATTAATTAATAGAATAGAAATAGAGTAGTTGAAACAAAAATGAACCCAAAGGTGAAATGGAATGGGAAGAATAAGTAACATTTTCAATAATTAATTGAGAGAATAGTAGTATTTTTTTTTAAGGAAGATTAGTATTACTAATAGTATAGATAGATTTTTTAGGTGGTTAATAGTTTGTAAATAAAGATAAGCTAATCAATCTATGTAACTACCAACTCTTTTAATTTTTCTAAAAAAAATAACTCTTTTAATTCTTTTAATTTATTATTTAATTTACAAAGGCAAAAAAAATTTAACATAAAAGGACAATAGGTCGTATCATATGAAATCCATTTACAAATTTATATTGGTAGTATAAATAGATATTGAATGCATAAGTTTTTTGGGTAGGAATTGTATAGTATAATTAGATATTAAATTGGATATATGGAGAGTTGCAAGGTTTCAAGAGAGGTTATACATTTAATTGAGTGTTGCAAGGTTTTAAGAGAGGAGAGAAACCTCTTTGTAGAGTGCCACATCATCACAATGAAAGCCTAATAATAGTTCAAGTTTTTAATTCAAAGATATATAGATAGGATAGCTCAATCGAAAAAGCAAAGCTCACTAAAAAAAAGTAACTATAGGTTTTTTGTGTGGATAAAATTGCAGGACTTTCCATCATAAGTCGCAACAATCGTAGTCCTATTTCGACTAGAAATATTCAACGTTAATTTTATATCATCCATATGCAAATTTATTTTTAGTTTATTATTTAATTTTTAATTGAAAAATAAAATACTTGATTATACTAAATGGATGATATAAATTGATACATACTTATCACACCAATATGCATATGAATAGCCAAACATCTCTGCACTTTCACTATCCTTTACTTAAAACAAAATTCCTCACTGCAATCCCTTGAACATACGTCATTATCCTCTTGGCTGCAATCACGAGACATCCTAAGTTTCTCCATGTATATGTATCTACTAATTAGACCAACGGAGAATGCTAATTAAGTACCCAAGTATCTTGAAGACCCTGCAATCTTTCTCAAATATGTAGCATCAACCTTCTTTTCATTTCCATTCTTTTCGAACTTTATACAAGTCTCACTAGGAAGTTTAGCAAGATTGTAGAGCATTTTGAATTTTCTCAACAAATCCTATCTTGTGTATATTTATTCCGGTACATCACAAAAAGTAGGATAACCTCATTTGTTCTTTAAAATTCCATTCTTTAAAGTGGTTAGAATGTTTCTTGAAAGAACCATTTAGTTTGTCAACTCACGAAGGAGCCTATTTTTATCTGGTCTTTGACGTCCATATGTTATATGTCCTTGCAACACTACATTTGTGACTGTCTCATGGTTGTGTTCTTCGTCCCTAACTTTACGGCTTCAATCACAAGCACTTAATAACTAATCTCTCAATCAAAACAAACACTCACATTTCACTAAACCGGTTATTTTATGTTTGGACAACTTCTCGAACTCACCCCAACGACTCACCTCGTGATATAACTTTATTTTAGTAGTAAAATATACCCGATGATCAATAGAATGATTAACAACCGGAGGGGGCACCACAACTTTGGCATTGACAAAAGGATTCTCAACATAAGGTGCAACCTCCACTTTCGTAACGCCAGAAGGATTCTCAACTAGAGGTGGATGAATCTCGACGTTGGCATTGACATAAGGAAGGATTCTCAACTTCAGGTGCAACCTCCACTTTAACATTGTCGAAAAGATTATGAAATAGAGGTGGAGGAACCTTGGCTTTGACGTTGTCAGGATCATCCAAAAATTGAGGTGAAACGGTTGACAATGCAATCAGAGGTGTACTATCAGGTGCCAAAGTAGAGGGGGTATCAATGAGAGCATCCATATCTAAAACATTGCAAACTATAGTCAGGAAAACTGGACTGTTTTTGTATTATCAGATTTCAGATTGTATAATCCAAACTAGGTTGGTAATATTTTTGAATTATATGATCCGAACGCCGCCAAATCCAATACATATTTGGTGACTTGAATAAAAGGAAAACACATACAAATCGAATGAGGAAGGTTTTATAGTCACATTACCTTTGCATTTAGACGAAATATTGTGTATGAAATCCCCTGATGATAGGATTGTGTTTTGAAATCATATTTTCACAAAAAATGGGGTATTTTTAGAGGTGTATGGAGTGGAAGGTGAGAAAGGTGGTGAAGTTGTGTGAGGATCTGGATATGCGTGTGGGGGCTAACAAGCAAGAGGGCAATTTAAAACGAAGAAACACACATTTCAGATTTCATATGTGATCTTGTTTTCAATAAAAGATTGTTAATTTTAGTTGCTTTAATATGTGTAACATTGCACATGTTAAGCAAATCCTTTCTTTAAACTGAAACAAACAGACAAAATGGTTATCATTGATTCCTTTTAGGGTAAACTATTATAGTAGTTCCTATAGGATCATTTAAGTTTTTGTTTAACAGTGCCATTGATTCCTTAACATATAATTTAAACCAACTATAACCATGAAACTCACGTTTTAAGTTTTTATTTTTATTTTTTATTAGTCCTTCCATTTGTAATATTTAGTGCACGTTGTTTTAACCTTTTTCCATATAATGATCTACTGTTTTTTTAAAATAGAACTCAATTTCTGCCAATTTATATACACAATCAATTCTCGAACTCTTTTACAATTCAGATTCTTTCAATTTTTGAAATTTCTTATGAAATTAACAACTCTCTTAACTAAGTTATTTCATATTCAAATTTTATGTTCTCTCACGACAACAATACATGTAAAACTATCATGTGACTTCATTGCAATCTGCAATCTGCAATCCATGATTGAAACTTCATCCAAAGTAAAAATTATGAGCAGGGAACGTCCATCCCCTCCCTTAATTGGGAAATATCAAATATCTAGAAGAAACCAAAACTTCAAGAAGAGGGTAAATCTCAAAAATCATCAACTCCATCAATAAACAATTCAGTCAACTATCCCACTGAAGACATCCCTTGTATTGGCTCAATGCTGGAAAATCTACTGAATAAATGATGCTAGGCGTGGATCTGCACGGTATGGAAGACCGCTTCGTGCTCCTAGATCTCTGCACTTGGCACCTGCCTGAAATCCCCATTAAAATGCATAAGCTTTTTTGAGTACCTAACTCATATCTCCAACAGGTTCAATACATTTGAAGTGCTTGGATAAGTTTGTTTGAGGTTCAAATTTTATTCTCATCATTATACACTAACATATGGCAGTGTAGAGTATATAGCTGAGGGTAGCATATAATGACCATTAACATACCACATTAGCAGCAAAGGGTAGCATTGTCTCTGGTGAGAACTTCGAACAAATAGCTGAAAACAAATCAAGCAGAGAACATATTTCATAAGTTATCATAAAGTTTAATATATATTAAAGCTTTGCGAAAGACACAGATTGGTGGCCTATTGAAGATCATAAGAGAAAAATATAACAAAGTTGTTACATTACCATAGATCACAGATCCAATAAATGCATCCCCGGCACCAGTGGTATCAACAAGCTCTGAGGGCGGAATGCTCTCAGCTGTACCGACGTATAGTTTCCCGATAACCGTTCCTATTCCTTCTGCCTTTAATTTTGCCACTGACTGGGTGCAAGGGAAAAAGTAATGATTAAAATGTTGATCAAGAACATAAATAAGCATGTGATATTTTATTGAAGTTATAATCCCTGTTTCTAGAACTTCAGGGATCCAAGTCATTCAGTACGTCACTATGAGTGTCTAGAGAATTTTTATCTCTCTGTAACGCATTCATATCATCATCTTACATAATTGATATTTTGGCTCAGAAAAAAATATAAATTAACGTCAAGTAGAGATTACTGTATTTATCAAAAAAAGGTCAAACATTGTAGACTTGTAGCGCGGACTGGTATATTAAAATTTAAAACATAGAGAATGGCAGGGAATGCTAAATGCAAGTTATTTAAAATTTCCTCATATGCACTAGTCTGCTTGTAGACCATAAAAATGGCCTTCGTATAAAGATTTGGAATGGATGCACTCTAATTCTTAATAGAGAAAGAGTTGAGTTTCATTTGCATTACCGATGATATGCAGGTTGGAATTGATGCACTCTTATCCTTTCTTAACTCCAGCGATTCCAATAAGTTGTCTACATCCACTTCTTCTGTGGTAGGACTTGCTGCCAGAAAAGGTCAAATGATTAAATCCTGTTTACATTAAAAGCAGATGCAACATACAACGATTACGCCCACAATCATATCTACACATACCATTGACACTTCTCTCGAGCAGTATACATCCATCTTTTCCCAAAGTTACAGCCACAAATTTTACGTTGGGCAACCTTAAAAGAATAGAAACAAGCGCTCGCGGAACAGTTGACGCCTCTGTCCATGCCTGTCAGCAAAGAGAGGTTATCTCGTGTGCATTTGATGATGCTTAAAAGGAACTCAACCCCACAGAGAAGAGTAAAAATAATTTTTTCAGTAAAAAAATGGACAGATATTTATCTAAAATTCAAAAAATTAGGGCAACCAGAAAAAGTAATTGAAATAGAAATAGCATATTCAGAAAATCAATATATCTTTAATATAGCTTGTAGATAGTTGAAATAGCATATTCACAACTTAACATGTATTTTGGGGCAAGGGCCACAAAAAATTATAGTCTTTTCTTAGATGCCAAGTCATTTAAGACATCATATGTTTTACTCAGTAAATAGTACATTTACTGCCTGGCGTATAGAACAAAAAGTAGACTGTTAAAATCAATTCAACATTTATGCACATGTAAACAAGGGTTGTGAGAGAACCATAGTATTATATATTTCTTACAACAATTTTATAAAAACAATGCATTCACCTTTGGAAATTTAGCCGAGCATACAACATAATCAGCTAATTTCAGGAGATCATCTAACCCTTCCCTTGGCCTTTCTGCATCAATTAAGATGGGTATATTCTTCCTAGCTGCCTGCACTGGAAAAATACAAGATTTCGTTTACTTCCCTCCGTGAAGCTCTTTTATTTTCCCCCACTCCCAACCTCCTTTACAAGCAAAAGAAAATAACTGAAAAGTAGTAAAAGACAGCAAGTATGTTTTTGCATAATAAACTCAAGGGAATGTAATTTTTTTGAAGTTTAAAAAAAAAATGATTCATAAAACACCCTGGTTGGATACCCTGTGATTTCAATTTCCTAGAATTTTGAAATTCTTCACCAAATACATAAGGCAAGCGAAATCATGTAACAATTTCTTATAGGATTTACAAGTTGAATAAAAAAAATGCAATTAGCATACATAATGGCTAAAGAAAAAGAACGAATGTTAGGGTGAAAAAAAGAAACAGGAAAAACTTGACTCATCAATGCACTTGCAATATCCACTATGGATTGTAGATTACATTTTTCAAAATATGATCATCTTTTCACACTCTTTATCGTCTTAAGTCGGTACTATGAACTATCTCATGTTCAACAATTGGCATTGGGGTGATGAGCTGGTATTCTTATAATAAGAGATTATTAGTATTAATAAAAGTTGGCTTTACACTAAATACTGTATTAAAGTATATGTTTCTTTGATAAAATCCTGGATGCTTTGACTTCTAAATATGACTGGGCCCTTATAGTTAACATCATAATTGCAAGTAAAATTTATAGGTGATAACCTCGTGGGCAACAACTAGAGCAGTTTCATACAATCTCCCATCAAAATATACAATGCTTGCTCCATCCAATGCAGATAACAAACTCGATTCTGAAAGATCTTGGGGTATCATTGGAGGATATCCAGGGGTATGTATACAAGTTCGAGTCTTCCTGAAAAAGTAGTTAGAATGAGTCAAAGGGCAACCTGGTGCTATAAATCTCCTGCCATGGCAGGATACAAAGAAGGGTCAGACCCATATAGGATATATTGTAGGAAGCCTTGCATTTGCAAGAGGCTATTCTACAACTTGAACAATTAGTCTCTTAATTACATCAGTGTTGTCAAATAGTGGTGCTATAGTGCTATAGAGTGGTGGAATTTTAACAAACCGATATTGTTCCGTGATATGCGATTTAGTATAAAGTGTTGTCAAACAAAGGCTATAACCGCGCTCTAGCACTATAGATAGAAGAATTTGAACAAACCTCTATTTCTTGCGATCCACAATTGACAACACTGAATTAATTACATGACAACAACTCTGAGAGTTATGCTTAGGCTCCCCTTAACTTAGAATGATTCAAGTTACAATTAAAATGTTCAACAGCTTCATTGCCAGAAAAGCTTGAAGATTTTCATATAAATATGAATAACTATAGCACATAATTTTGTTTTATTCATTTTAATAATAAACAATTTCTCCTTCCAATTTATGCATCACATTGCTGGTCGTAACAAGTCTTAGCTATTTTGAAGTGTGCAAAGATGATAAAGACAGGAAAATGGAGACAAGGCAAGGGACAAAAAATAGATATGTGAGTAAAAGTGCAATGTTTGTAGCTTCAGTTCATTTCAAGATAAAAAGACAACACTATCTACTAATTTATGTTCAAAACTACAAAAAATTATCAGATTCTCAACTAGATCCACCTAACTCATGCTCCCCCCTCCCCCTCTCTTTTGAAATTTAGATCATGAATATATCCAGAAAAGAAGTCAAGATAGTATAACCATATGTAAGAAAATGACCATTACGTTTCATTGTCCACAATAATGTACGTAAATGGTGAAGTTCCCTCTTTAGATACCTGCAAATAACAGGGAGCATAACCACAAAAAAAACGTATTAATAAAATAGTAGAGGCCATTGGCAGTCCAGAACCCCACTAATTGATTTTAATTCTCGATGGAATGAATTCATATCTATATTAACTACATTTCGATTTGTCTGGTCATATTTAATTGATAACCCTTGGGAAATTATACTTCGAATCAGTTGGTGGGTAGTGTCAACAAAATACTGAGATTTGAGAGTGGATGTGCAAGAAATCAGGTGCAGACTTGGAGAAATCTAGACTAGGGATCATGTACTTTCATCACATGACTATATTGTTGCCCATAACTAAAAGGCATGAGCAACAAATCAAATCTTACCACAGATACCAAAAAGCAATAATCCAAATTTCAAGCTTCATGAAGTTTGCAAATACAATTAAAGAGAAAAAAAGTGTTGAAACAATTACCACAATAAAAGATGTATCTACACCATCAGTGCGTAGCTCATCTAATATGCCCTTGCCTGGGCTGTCATCCGCAATCTAATGAGCACCAAACACATTAGTAAAACGCACACATACACAATGGTTTCAAAAAACTCAGGCTTGTTTGGACTGACTTATTTTATTCAGTTTATTTAATGACATAGATACTTGGGATACTGTTTTGGAGAGCTTATGAAAACAAGTCATGACATGTGCATAAGTTGTTTTCAGCATATTTCGCATAAACTTTCCACAATAGTCTATGAAAAGAACTTATAGAAATATGAAAACAGTTTAACTTCATTTTATGCTTTGTTGAAGAAATAATGTATACAAAAGCACTTATATGATAAAATCTTATTTTATAAGCGCGTAATCAAGTTGTTTTTCCAAACAGGGCCTAAACTGTTAAATACTTGTAGAAATTAAAACTGAAGGATTAAATAAGCAATGTTGAGAGGGTTTAGTTAAAATATATAAAAAAAAACCTTAGAAATGAGCCTTGTGTTTAGACCTAAACGAGCAAGGCAGGTTAAAGCATTGCCGGCATTACCACCTCCTTGAACCTGAAAATTACAATGCATAATAAAAGCCACTCTTTAAAGCATTTGGAGGTGTAAAATTGATTTACGTAAATAAATCCAAATATAAAAGAATTCAGTTTTAAAATAAAATTAATTTTACAAAATCAATTACAAACCTTCAAAGTGGTTGTTCTGATTTTGTCATCTGGCTTAGGGTAAGCAGCAACGGTAGCCAAGAAATCGACGGTGACTGATCCACAACCCACCTGCATAAGCACGTGCGTATATGTGTAAAGAGAAAAGAAATCCTGGAAATTTGGCGGGAAATGTAAGAAAGAGAGAGGGAAACGCACGACGGTGGCGTTTTGAGGAACGGAGGAGGAGGAGGAGGAGGAGCACATTTTGACCTTCAAATTTCTACTGCGATGATTCCTTGTTGACTGAAATTAAACAAATAATTGAATTTACATGATTGTTAAAGAGAGATAGAGAGAGTAAAAGAATATAGTTACATTGTAGAATCTGAGAGGTTGAATATTGTTGAAGATGAAAGTTGAAGAAGAAAGAGTGCAGAGATTCGACATGGTTTTGGTTTTGGATTCAAATGAATGAATGAGTGGTGATGAGTGAAGTGGATCAACTTTTTCATCACTTTCTTCCACGCGCCGTTCGTTTGCGATTTTTAATTATTTTATTTTCCATCCATTAAATAAAGTAAACCAATGTCAACAAAATTAAGATTCCAATTGAGTCGGTCGCGCCTCCATTCCTTGATAATTTAATTCCAAATTTCCATTTCCACTTCCCAATCTCTAAACATGTGCATAATAGATTCAGGTTGGATATGAGTCATGTTGCATGTTGTTCTGTCCATCTGAAGATGGTATGATTTCACATTGGAATATCAACAAATTCATTTAAACTTAGAGGAATTTGATGAGACCAAATCTCTTCCAAACTCATTTATTGTTTGTAATGACATTTGTCTAAATATGATAACTTGTGATCTTAGATTCAATGCCACAGTTATACTTTGCTTTCATGACTTGGACCCATAATTTTCCAGGATTAGCCACCAGTTATACTTAGCAAGCTTAAGGATGTAAGCCTTCTTAAAGAAGCCTAGACCACCAGCTTCTTTAAGAAGACAAATTTGATTCCAAGTGACACTTTATAGCATTTGTAGTAGATCAACAAATAAGTCTCTACAAATTTTCTCAGCAGCATCACAGAGACTAGAATGGCTGTGACTTGCATCACAAGTTTATTACACTAAATCCTTAAATTTAATTTAGAACAACAAGAAACAAAAAAGAAACATAGAAGTACAAGCATTTGAACTAAATGATTAACCAACTTTTGTAAACTAAAATATGAAGACTCATTTTCTTGCTGAAGCCTTATTATTTTGATGACCGGATATTTGAGGCTCTAATTAATAAAGGATGCCAGGTATGGATCAGTGCGATATGGAAGACCACTCCTAGCTCCAAGAGCTCTACATTGAGCAGCTGCCTGTGATACCATCACATGCCAACAACAAACACATTCATATATAGCAGTTAATAACAAACACAGGTATGGTCTGTGACCTTGATTTTCTCCTAATTTCAGTTAAATTGCCCCTAAAATGGTATGAAAAACAACAAGACTATGATTTTATTAATTTAATGCCGTGCATTTATGTAATAATCTTTTGTATGTCCAGTACTGACTATAAATTGCGTAAAAAAAAGTCTTATCACTATTTGGCAATTGCTTGTATCTTATGCTGCTTACCACATGAGATGCAAAAGGCAACATTTTCTCTGGTGAGAAGTCGGCACAGATAGCTGCAGATAAAATAAAGGCATTGTTAACTATAAATTGTATCATCAAACTAACAATATAAACAAAACAGTTGTTTGGTGAATTAATCAAAATTTAGAAGATAAAACAACAGTTTGTAAAGTGATCTAGGCCATCAATTTGAAATCGATCGTTTCACATTACATTTTTTAACAAAATCATCTTTAAATACTATTTATCTTAAATTTGAGATCAGGTGGCCAAGATCAATAAATGTGTCTCGCATTTAATACATGGAATGTTAAGAGGTTGAACATACCATATAAAACTGCTCCAACAAATGCATCCCCAGCACCAGTTGTATCAATAAGCTCTGATGGTGGAATCTTTTCAGATGTCCCATAATATAACCTCCCACATACTGATCCTATCCTGTCCGCTCTAAATTTTGTAACATTCTAGGAAGATTAAGCAAAAAAAGATCAATCTTAGTTGAATCTAACAAGAGATATTGTTCTGTAGATAAAATCTACTTAATACCTGTTTATAACATTAGCTAGATCAACAAATTTGACTAATTATAGCACCATTGATTAGAAAGGGAAAAAAGGGTTGTATAGTGTTATTGATGGAATAAGTGATAAGTCTTTGTGGCAATGTAGGTTACCAAAATAGGGAAGAAATAGCTACAAATATAAGTTAATACTTCTTTCGCTTTCTGATATTAACTATCTTTTATGATAATGCCCAGTTATTAGGAAAATGATTACTTACAAGTTACACCGATTTTTAATGTAAAGTATGTTTTGAAAAAAAACATCCCTATATTCTCAGTTTTTATTAACTCACCATATACTTACAACTACTTTAATAAATAAGAGTAATATTTGATAGTCTAAAATGACAAATGATATGAGACAATGAAATATATCAAACGTAACACTTAAGAATTATATGAAAAGGAGGGAGTAAGTTTTACGTAGCTATTACCGAGGCAACGCAGGTTGACATTGTTGTGCTATCATCCTTTCTCATTGTCAATGATTTCATAGAGTCGTCCACATCCACTTCTTCTAAGTGAGAACCCTCTGCTAGAAAGTAAATTGAAAAACAACATGCTAAAGTTTCTCTCCATTCTTATATTTGAATGCATCATGACAAGGATCAAACAAAGGGGTGGCAAAGAGGTATATTTACCATCTGCACATTTCTGAAGCATTACGCAGCCGTCTTTTCCCAAAGTTGCAATCACAAATTTAAGTCTTGGAAGTCTTAAAAGAATTGAAACTAGTGCTCTTGGTATAGATGATGCCTCTGTCCATTTCTGTGAAATGAGTCAGAAAGAATTACTTCAGAAATTCTCCCAAAATTAACTAATGTTCATGTTTTACATATCTAGTAATTCTACTTCATACTATGATTTGGGTAACTTGCCTGAGGAAACTTTTCTGAGCATACAGCATAATCAGCCAAGTCCAGAAGGTCATTCAATCCTTCCCTTGGCCTTTCAGCATCAACTAAGATGGATATATTTTGGCGAAATGCCTGCAAGAGCGAAATATAATTAACTCGGATTATGGATCTCTCTTTACTTAGAAACCTTTGAGAAAAGTACTAATAGAAGTCACAGAAAGTTGAATTGTTCCGAATCTATTTAGAATAATGATAGTCCTATATTGCATTATGCTACAACTAATATGTAATTACCTCTTGAGCAATGACAAGAGCAGTTGCAGGCATCCTAACATCAAAGTAGGCCACTCTAGCTCCATTCAATGCAGATAACAATTTCGCATGCGAAAGATCTTCTGGTATCATTGTAGGAGATCCTTCTGTGAATATACAAGTTCGTGTCTTCCTGAATGTTCAACGTTATAGTATAAATTTATACATTACTTATATGAGTCGGGATTAGCTGACATCATGTCTCAAATTTAGCATTTGCATTACATCTCTAATAACTTTGTGTAGAATACGAATAAGATCAGACCGATTATCAAACCACATGCTTAAGAAATCCAATTATCTATCAAGCATGTCTCAGTAGACACACTGTTATTGGTTGTTCCTTTTTAATACTCCTAGTGCTTAAATTTAGTTAATCATAATTTTTGGATTGTGTAATGCCAACAATTTTCATATACTTATATTATTGTCTTTTCAAAGCCCCACAAGTGAAAAATTAGAAGGAAGGTAAAGTCAACACAAATTTATGTAAAATCATTTAAGCAATGGTACATACGTGTGGTTGTCAATAATAATGTAGCTAAATGGTGTAGTCCCTTCCTTTGAGACCTGGAAACAAATGGAAAAGGAAACAAATATCAATGTAATCAAGTAACTTCTGAATAGTCAAGAGTTAAATGTAACTTCTGAATATCAAATGTCTAGACAAAAAAAAAAAAAAATATAGCAAGTTTATGATGTTGGTCTTGATATATGATAGTAGTACTTATAAATTTATTTGATATATTTTACTTTAGATATGATTTTTTTGAAGTAATTTCTTTTAGATATGATTGATGTAATATGAACTTTGAAAATTGTAGTAAATTTTGGCCTGTTTGCTTAAGATTATTTTTTTAAATCATTTACCACAAATGAAGAAGTATCCACACCCTCAGCTTCTAGCTCCTCCATCAAAACCCTACCCTGAGCGTCATTTGCAACCTAGTCATTACAAATTGTATACTCATTAGAAATTAATTTGCCACATTCATAAGGTTTTTGAGTAGTGTCAAGGAAATCATTTCAAACAGCAACAAAAACCTTAGAAATTATTCTTGGCTTTAAGCCCAAACGAGCAGCACAAGTCAACGCATTTCCGGTATTTCCCCCGCCTTGTACCTATATATATTGAACCAAATATTGCAAACACACATTCATTAATTAGTTAATATTAGTGCGTGTATGTCTTAGAAATTGTTGTTGGGTCTAACTCAACTCCACAAAACCGGCTTGTGAGGTGAAGATTGCCACCATTTATAAACACATGTTCATGTCATATTTTGTCGAACATGGGACTCTTTTAACACACACGCTCACGACCAGCACTATTGAGTTTGGTTTGTAGACATAAATTGTAGGTGACCCGATAGCGGAAACTTGATAGCAGGTGGATCAATAGATCTTGAAGAGACTTTGATATCATGCTTAGGTCATATTTTATTCAATATAGAACTCTTTAACTATATCTATAGTTTGAACATCATTAAGAAATATTGATTCCAAGAAAACAACTTTTATTTTAATGCAATCGATGTAAACAACTTCAAAATATAGAAATCCAATGACTTACGGAGAATGCTAACCATTGCCCTTGGGGCATTGGATAAGAGAATAAAAATAGAAATATAGTATTGAAAAATGGTGAAAAGTGATAAAGTTAACATTTTAAAAGTCAAAATATTGTTGAAACCAATATAAACATGTTACTTTTGGCTTCCTTAACCATTGCCTTTAAGGGCAATGGTTAGCAAGACCGTTAAAGTATATATCTCTATCAAAATCATAGTAGACCGAGATGACATGTGAAAGAAAATGAGTTGCATTTTTTAAGAAAGTAGCCCCACGCCAATATTTAAAATATAATTATCCCCATAATCAGTACTTACTATCAAACAACAGCTAGGCCCACTTTGACTAAAATTATACACCAGATTACATCATTTTAATTTTCAAAACGACAACAACATATTCACTCTATTTTATTATACAAATTTATTACCCTATCTTAATGGTAGAGCAAAAAAAATGCAACTCCATTGCTAATAGTTCTTAAGGCTCTCCACATTGTTGTGAAACTGAAACTTTCTAAATTTATCTCTGTTCTGTGCAACACAACAGAGTACTTAAAGAGCAACCATATGAAGTTCATAGAAGAGATATATGAATTTATGAAAGATCCAAGCGTGAAAGAGTGTAGTTAAAGTGGGTTTTTTTTCTTAGCGTGAAAGAGATACATAGAAGAGATATATGAACGAATCAATTGAGTTCAAGTGGTTAATGAGCTTTACCAATGATGAATTGTTTGAAAGAACTCGACTTTCATTCTTAATTGAAACAATTATTAGTCAGACTATACTTACCTTCAACCGAACTATAGATAACTAGGATTCCTTTTTCCGAGAACCGGAAGGTTAACGCAATAAAAATAGTGAATTTTTTCTTGTGTAAAAAACAAAGTGAGTTTTTTAGTTAGAGTTGGCCTTAAAAAGTCCATGGACCCACATAAGTTGCACAACCAATGACTCCCACGGAGATTTCAACTAATAATTTGTTAGCATGTTGCCAAAAAGCACAAATATTGATTCCAAAGAGATGAAGACACCAACAACAAATGTTAAACAATGTTGTCTATTTTACCAAGTATATTTAAGAATTTCTTAAGAGTTAAGGCTAGTGCTAGTTGTAATACTTTTTTCTCCGTCCTTATACATAAAATTTGTTTTTTGAAATTTATCTGTCTTATAAGCTTCATTTTATTTTTACCTTGCCTATAGTATTCATTATTTCTATTTAGTTTGCACATTAGAAGAAGAGAAAAAAAAGTTTCTCTCTCTTTGAGTGTTTGTATAAAGAGTGCAAATAATAAGATAATGAACTTTTTTTTAGGGGAATAAGATATTGAAATTATAAGTCAAATACTTATAAGAGTAATTTTTAAAAACTAATATACACCTTGTTGACAAATTTTGTTAGCATTGAGTTCCGTAATTATATTTTTTGACAAATGAGTTCCTTGATTTTTGTGACGTATAATTAATATTGATTGGTCCAAATGGAACTTCATTGTAATAATAAAAACACAAGGAAAAAAAGGAAAAAGAGGAAGAGGATGAACCTTGAATTGAGTGGTCCTATTCTTGGTGTCTGGTTTTGGAAAAGATTCAACTGTTGCTAAAAGATCAACTCCAACCCCACCAAACCCAACCTGCCACTCAAACAATTTCATTCATTCAATTTAAATTTGATATATCCAGAATGAGAAAACAAAACAGTAACAAGAACTAAGAAGATACTCACAATGACAGGATTGTCAGGTAGAGAAAGAAGAGCAGAATCTGAAGACATTAATGTAATTTGAGTGTTTGTTTTTCTTGCTGCTGCCAGGGAAACTGAAAGAGAAGTTATTATTAAAAAAGTTAGCAATCATATGATTTCAACATTAATATATATAGTACTAGTAGCTTAATAACCAACCTGGGGGGTGTAGCGTGAGGAAAAGAAAAAAAAAGAAAGTGGAAGGTGTTGAGAATATTATTGTATAGTATTATTTGGACGAAGAAATCAATAAAAGAAGCTTGTTAATTTCTGCCATGGTGACATTGGTCAAGAGTCATCTCTTAAATTTATTAGTATCAACTAACTACTCCAATACTAGTATTATTTTCATAGCTAAATTGCTATGCAATGACCAGTGAAAGTTGAAGAAGGTTAATGGCCCTTCCTATACGTTTGGTCTGAATCGAATGCAGTTCGTGACTTCGTGTTCTTCGGTTTGGATTTGACTTTACACATCATCTCAAAGAAAATAATTGATGAAAAAGTGTGAGGTACATGTAAAATGATGATAAAGCTAGTTGTATCCACGTTTTAGTAATTATATAAAAATATAAATGAAAATTTTTATTGCTGCAAAACAAAATACAAATAAACCTCTCTCTTTCTCTCTTCTTATTGTCAAACCCTATCAGTCAATTTTCTTTTTTTCTTTGATTTAGCGATTTAGAGTTAATTTTAACCTGAAGTCCTTTCTCCAAATTATTTTTTTTTTCTTTTCTATTTTAGTTAAATAAATGATTTTCTCCACGGTAGCACACCAGGCAAATTCGAAAAAAAACACTACCAAAAAAATAAAATAATAAATAAATGATTTTCAAATACAAAAAAAATAATTAAATAAATGATTTTCATATATTTTTGGTGTTCTTTCGTATGTTATTATGATTTCGTCGTTATTTGTGTTGATTTCTCGTCTTTGTTCGGTGTGTTTTTGATTTCTCATCCTAGTGCGATGTTTATTTGATTTAGGTTGAAAGAATAGCTTTGATCGAGTACAAATCTAATCAATGACTTTGGCGTCGTCAACGTTACAGATCCGGAGACATGAGTATTATGGAGATTTGAATATGACACAACCTTTTTATGCTATTATCATGGATGTTGTGAGTATGTTCACAGATTCATCATTTCTATTTTTAGCGACTTTGAATTTGTATTGTATCGATGTACTATATAAACTTGAATGAATGAATATCGTTTATTTTTGTAAAAAAAAAAAAATAAATATAAATGAAAAAGGTAAAATGTTAAATTAAGGGACTTGTAGAATAATTTTACACAGTCCCGTGACCATAGCTCAGTTGGCAGGACAATGTATTATTATATGCAGGGGCCGGAGTTCGAACCCCTGACACCCCACTTATTCACCTTATAAGGTGAATTCTATCCACCAGCTACCTGACAAAAAAAAGAATAATCTTACACAATTGGAACAAAATCTATATTACAGTACATAAATATAAATGTCCATCGTAAATTTTACATATATTAAAAAAAAATTAGTAATGGTCTCTAGGAGCATAGTTCAGTTGGTAAGAGCAATGTATAATTTTATGCAGGGATCGAGGTTCGAATCTCGGACACCTCACTTATTCATCTTAAAAGGTAAAGTCTAGGATTTTTGACAAAAAAAAATTGTAATATAAATAATGTGTCTATTTTATGTTGTGATATTTATTTCTAGATTGATTTTTTGTATATAATATATTCAATATTGATTTTTCATATGATTCAGCCTCTACATACGTATGATTGATGATGAAATAGTGTAACTAAAGGCTTCCATCACATTGGACTAAAAAATCCTTTCCTTAGTTCCCCCTAATGGTGCTGTTAGGTGGTAATATATGGTAGACTCTCTCTTAAGATTTATAATTTTGCACCTTATTTTTTTACTCTCTTTTAGGTGATTTAGCCGGTATTTGTTTTCCTAGAGGTTTCTAGATCGTCTTGAGCCTTTAGCTCCTTTATTTCATTAAAAAAAAAAGGAACTAGTTGAACTTGGCACATCTAATTTTTAAAAGATAGGTTAATAGGGTTTATAGGTCATTGATCGAATTAGAGAATCGCTAGTAAAGTTATTTGAATCCGTGTGGCAAGAGGAAGGTCTTTTTTTAGTTTGATTTTGCACTGGTTGCAATTTCCTTTTCATTTGGAACGAAAGCGGGTAGGGTTTGGACATTACTACCAACTCAATAATTTAAATAAAAGACCATGACCTCTCTTTTAGGCTCAATTCAAAGGTGTACAGTTTAATATTTAAGGTATCAGTGCACAACTAACCATTAGTTGTTTCTTTTACTTTTTTAAACTATTTGTTGTTTAGTTTAATTAAAGTTTGTGTATTTTGTATGTGCTTTTTTTTTTCCTTTTGCTAAAATACGAAGAATTGTTTCACTCATGAATTAAATTCAGGTTCTCCTGAAAAATTGTCTTTTAATGAAGTTTATTAACGAGTTGAGTTCAATTGTTTGATTTAACTTATGTGTGTTTAATACTACACTATTAGAAAAAGGGAATTACTTTTCCCACCCTATGACCTTCTCCCGCGCCCTGTAAAATTTCCTAAAATGCCTTTGTGCATTCCGGATTTTAAAATTCGGATTCATGTTTACTATTTCGGATTTTATAATCCGGCCAATTCTTATGTATAAACAGCCATCAGACTCTCACATTTCAACAGTTTTGAGTTTTGGTTTTAAAAACAACAAAAAAACTAAGTAAAAAATGCTAAAAACCTGCAAATAAAATCATAAAAATATAAAAATAGCACCAAAAAATTCTAAAAATCAAATAAAACTAATGCAAATTTTTTCGGATTTTTCTGAGAATATGAAAATTTAAAAAAAAATGAAAATGGGTTTAAACAATGAAATTTTGGATTTTGAGAGGCGGAGTCCCGTAAAATGGGTCCCTTGAATTTTTTCTGATTTTCTGGGGAAGTTTCGGAGCAATCCGATCAAGTAGCCCGAAAACCCCATTTTTGATTAAGAACATGTAACAATGACCCAAAACAGAAGGATGAGAGTTAGGAAGATTAATATTCTCCATAAAATGACTATCCATGTTACAAACATGTTTAGAATTTGTGTTGATATAGTTCAGATTATATAATCTGAATTGTTTTACCTTGAAAAATGGTGTTTATGGGGTTTCCGGATTATGTAATCCGGAAACATCATGTAACGCGCCCTATTTTTTTGAAGAAAACACTATTCCGGATTATAAAATCCGAAACTCAAGAGCATTTTTGGAAAAATTAGGGCGCGCGAGGAAACCCACATGGGAAAAGTAAATCCCTTAGAAAAATGGTATTTAAAGTTGAAAACCGATTGTTGGATGACTTTACGTGTTCGGATAATGTAAAGATAAATGGGGGTAATGTTCAAAACTGATATTTTGTTAATACACTTACAACGAATTGTCGAGGATCTTATGCTCCAGTACATTCATTTGGAATAAATTTGTTCGTTTTTTAGGTATCCTTATTTGCATGGAGGTTGGTGAATAATAGGTTTCGTATCCTTATTTGCATGGAGGTTGGTGAATAATAGGTTTCATACCAAAAACGGTCTTACTAAACACTAGATTTTACAATCTGATTTAAGATCGTGCGTGGGATGTGTGGTATAGAGGAAACAATTCAATATTTTTTTTTTCAATGTCCATTTTTTCGACGTGTATGAACCACGACTTTGTGTTGATTGGGCATTCATCATTTCATTGTACTTTGGAAAAACGATGTATTATTTGAGGCTCAACAATTTTCTGGTTTGAACTTGAGAAGCAGAGTGTGTGTATTTTTTTTTTTTAATATCCCTCTTTAAATAAATAAAAATTCAAAATACACCACTTTTAAAATTAAAAACCAATTTTTTTTTCACCCTCACAAAATCGCATCCTCATGATGCGACCTCCAAACATGGCTATGTTTTTTAAAGACATTTTTTTGTTTTTAAGTGGTGTAGGTTGGAGGCCGCATCCCCATAATGCGGCCTTGCTTGACAAGTTTAATAAAGATAGCGAAAAAATCAATAGGTGGTAGGATGAAACCTTCCCGCATAAAGTTTAAAAATATATAAAAATAAAAATCAACAAAACATAAACCATGTTAAAAGGTCGCATTTTGGGGATTGACATTTTATGTGGGAGAGAGAAAAAAAAGGTGTTATGGGGTTAAATTTCAAAAGTGCGGTTCTTTGAACCTAAAATAAATATTAATTGTAGAGCGTTGCGTAAGAAATTTAACTCTATTTAGTTGGCTTGTGTATGGTCTATTCGAAGTAACAAAAAAAAGTACATGGTCTATTTGAAAGATGATAAATTATGATATATTATTTCATAAGGAATCGAGTGTTCGGTTAGAAAGAATGTGGTTGTAGCACTCCTCTGAAGTGTTAACCATTTAATTGGAAGGAATTGAAGCATTAGAAGTGAATGTTAATTTTTTTTCTTCTTCGAAACTATGTTCATATAGGTGAATTTTTATTTAACAGAAATAAAATTATAAAAGAAATTCCAACACTTAATGCTCATAAAAAATTGGTCAAATTTATGGAGTAAACTATGTATTATGTTCAACTATAGAGATTAATCCATCAATCCGATTTGAGTAGGACCCCGATAAGAGAAGCTCTCGCACAAGAGTTTTAACGATGCTTTATTTTCAGAGATTGAATTCGAATCCATGATTTTTGGTTAAGCTAGAAAAGACTTGAACCATTTCATCCAAATACTCTTGGATGATCTATATATCCAAAAGCTCAATAAATTTCGCTAAGAGCAGCTTGGTGTTAATGTGAATGAAGAATTCTTGCAGGAAGCCTCCACCTTTTTATCTTGTCATGTAGGTTCTATTCCTTTCAAGTTTTTAAGTATGCCTGTTGGATCCCACCCTTGGCTTAAGGCTACTTGGCTGCCGGTGGTGAAGAGTCCGAAAAAACGATTGGCTAGTTGGAAGAGTCACAACTATCCATCGAAGGGAGAGTTACATTGGTAAACTCGGTCTTGGCTTGCTTGTCTTTCTATTTTTCTTTTTGCAGAGCTTCCAAAGATGTTATCAAAGCATTTATCAAAATTTAGAGTTAGAGGAACTTCTTTTACTAGCTGGAGAAAGGTGTGTTTTCCTAAAGATAAGGGAGGGCTAGGGCCTAGGGGAGATGGAACTTGAATGATTTAATATATCTTTATTGAGCTAATGGAAATGAAGACTCTTAAGAGAAAAGACAACATATTGGTTACCTTTCATGCATGCCAAGTACAATGTCACATTACAACATTATCGCGCATATGAGTGACAACAACATATGCTCAAGTTGGTCGCGCAATCTGGCCTCCATCGAGGACTTTCCTGTTACTACACAACACAACTTATCATATTTCTCTGGCTATGTTTCTCACAAGTTAGGTAACAATGGTGGCATGTTTGTCTGGTCTGAACCGTGGTGTGGTCATATTGATGATATGGGTTGCCGGGATAACGAAATTGGAACTAGAATTTGAGACACTCTTTCTGATTGGGATGATGAGAAATGGGTCAAGCTGCAGACTTTTTTGCAGGAAGTTAGTATTCAGCTAGACATATTGGATTCATGCGTTTGGAATTGTGATAGCAGTGGCTGCTACACAATAAAATCAGCATATCAACATTTGTTGGTGAACAATATTGGTGGGAGCGTAAACCAGCATCAACACAACTCAGCAAGAAATTGTGGTCTTCTTCAGTTCCCTCAAAGGTGCAGGTATTAGTTTGGCATTTGTTCGCGAATGAATTACCAACTTGTAAAGCTACTGGTGCAAAGAGGCATCAATTTACAAGCAGGAACCTCTTGTGTGTTATGTTTTCGAGCAGAAGAGAAGACAGATCACCTCTTTCTATCATGCACTTTCTCTCATAAAATTTGGTATGAGAGGTATGCCTGGATGAGGGTGTTAGGAACATCCTATAATAAAATCACATAACACTATTTACACTTTGGTTCTTTGGTTCCTAGCAAGTCAATAAAGAAGGTTAAATTTTAATTTGGCTAGCCGTGGTGTGGTGTCTATGGGAGGCAAGAAACGTAATCATCTTTAAAGGAGAAACAGTTGATCCCATCAGAGTCATATCTCAAATAAAACTTCTTGCGGTGATTTTATAAATCGGGCGGAGAAAAATTCAGATTTGAAATTTTCTAAAGGGTGGTAAAGTCCTATTGGGTGGTTGCAATCTTTTTGATTTGATCGTTTTTGTACCATGGGTTAGAGTACCATTTATACTTAAAATATATTCTGATTATTAAAGAATGAAAAAAGAATCAGTGAGTGTATAAGAAGTCAATCTGCCTAATATTGCAAACTGGCTACAATCCTCCTAAACCCTAAACTAAATCCATGTTTGGACCTAAACCGTACCAGGGTATAACCACGAAAATCTTAAGGTCCATCCCTTCAAAAGTACTTGGGACAAAAATCAAGCAATTAGAAATATGATGATGAAAATCATGCAAACACCAAACCAAATGGCTAAAGATGTAATTAAGCCTACATTTTATAACGCAAGTTTGGTTCAAATTATATTTTCTCCCTGTATAATTTAAATCGAAATTTTAAAATTAGAATCCATCATCCTCTATCTCCAATCTTAACAAGAAAACTATAGGATTTTTTTTTATATACCAAAAACACTAGAAAACTTTAGGACTTTTTGACGTCTTACCTACCAACAATCAAACACTTTGGATCCATGTTGAAACTGTACAATTCTAAAAATCACCACTAGAAGAAACCTCAAGGCCAGTAACCCTCGTTCCTAACACGCTTGGAAGGAAGTACTGCAGGATCACTCTGACTTCCATTAAACCTATAAAAGGAAAGGTTGCTTCTTTGGCCGGTTCTCAAGGGACCTGATCTATTCCCGAGTCTACTTGCTAAAGACATATCATCTCCCACAAAACCTGAAGCTACAAAATGTCTGTTTTCCAGTTCTTCAAGTGGACCAGAACTGTAATCCATTGTGATGAAGGAAGATGCTAATGGTTGCCCAAAACCTAGTCGACAGGTTATATCTTCAGGCTCATCACACCGCCAACTGCTATCAGAAAGGTCGCCTCTAAAATCAGACTCTTGACCAGAAGATTCCTTCCGGCTGTAGCGATCCATGTCATCGTTGTCATTGAATATCAACTTAAGAGCCTGCACAACTTCGCCCATAAAGGGTCTCTTAGTGACCTCCAGGTGAACACACATTGAAGCAACAGCAGCAACCTTTGTCATTTCATCAAAGTCATAAGTTCCAGCCAATGTCGGATCCACCAACTGTTCTAAACCCTCCCTACATTTCAAAAGTGGACGTGCCCATACTACTAGATTCTCCTCTCCAAGAGGTTGAGACATATCCACTGGTTTTCTTCCTGTTAGAAGTTCAAGCAGTACAACGCCATAACTATAAACATCACTTTTAACAAGCAAATGGCCTGTCATTGCATATTCTGGGGCGACATACCTGCAGAACCAAACAGATAAAAATGGTATCATTTTGAAGGCCAGGAATAACGACATCGCACACTGATGGTAATCACGCGCAATTTATAAGATACAGAAGTTACAATTAATGCAGTTGATAATTTTGGTAAACTATTAAGTAGAGAAGAAAAGACAGTCTACAGAATCATTGGCTAACTGACATAATATATAGTACAAGTTAATCATTATTCTGTTAAAAGTTGAAAGATATCGAATATCTTAATCATGGCCACACTCAATAATGCTTTCGAAATGGAAAAGGTACACATCATGTATGTACCACCCCCATCTATTATGCAAGTTGGATTAACAACCATACTCTCCAGGGTATAACATTTTAAAAATTATTAAATCAAATGTGGAAGACAAAGTCTTGTACTTACCCAAAAGTCCCCACGACCCTTGTAGGAATAGAATGACTTCCTTCAGTTGCTTCTCTTGCTAATCCAAAATCAGAAACCTTGGGGGTAAAGTCATCTTCTAACAACACATTGCTAGCTTTAAAGTCTCGGTGGATTACACGAGGATTAGAATCCTCGTGAAGATAGGCCAATCCTCTCGCAGCTCCAAGGGCAATTTTTTTTCGTGCTTCCCAATCTAGAGGGTGATTTATCCGGTCAACACCTGCAAGGAAAAATAACAAGAGTTAAATTAAATGAATGGCAACACAATGTAAATTGAACAACAGATGCATACTGAAGCCGGAAAAAATACGTCATCACTTACCATGCAAATGAGACTCAACACTGCCATTGCGAATAAGCTCATACACCATGCACCGTTTGTGCCCTTCTGTGCATATACCGATGAGTTTCACAAGATTACGATGATGGAAACGGCACAACATCTCAACTTCCACAGTAAATTCACGATCTCCACTTTGATGAATTTCCCTCCTTAGTTGTTTAACTGCAACATCAGTTCCATCATCCAATCTCCCATGATAAACACGCCCGAATCCTCCTTCTCCCAATAATCTTTGTGAGCTAAACTTATCTGTTGCTTTCTCAAGCTCAGAAAGGGAAAATGTTTTCACAGAAAGAGCAGAAGTAGTTAAGTTGGACGTATGGGACATTGACGATGAGCTTGTAATTCTGCTAGACAGCATAGACTCCATGGCTGCAAAACAATCAATCATCAGTTTTTATTTAACCTCGATTCTGATATGATATACTGAAAAAAGCAGACAGAAAAGAGTCCCAAGGCAACATATTAGTTTTGCCATTAATGCAAGAGGCAATGTACCAAATTTGCAACAATTTATGCATCCCACTTAGCAACTGAAGTCCACAAAATAGGTAAAGGCGATTTTTTTTATCATAAATGAGAAAATGTTAATTTCATTACTTTATTTGTTGAATCACAAGTTATCGATATAACCCCTTAAAGCAGAGAAAATCCCGCTGATCTTATAAATCTTGTAGACAAATACCCACCATCATATTGGTTGAAAACATACTAATAAGGGTGTGGCGTGCCAGGGATCCCAGAGGATTCTCTTTAAGGATTTTGGCCCCTTGTAAGAAGGCTATTCAACTAGCCCTTAAACAGGAGGCGATGTCCCCAAGTAATACTACTAATATGTAATGGTCAAAAAATTTGCTTTCTAATTGTTGTATCGGATCAAATCACTAGAAAGCACACACATGTAAATCACGGAAACCAAATTGAACTGTGGCACAGTTGACATTTAATGATCAAATGACATTGGGAAAAAATGAAAACCAAGATCATCAAGCTATGAATTTGTAAAAGTGTAAAAGACGGTCTTTTGCAACTACTTTTCAAGAAATAGAATATAACAGACATAATCATTAGCACATGGTAATGATTCTAATGAAGATATTTTGAACTGATAGAAATGAAGTGCAAAAAGAGTCAATCTTAACGTAAGGAATCATCATATCTTAAGCAAGTAAGCAACAACCTAACCTAGAATAATTCACAATATAATGCTTAGAAAAACCTCAAAATTTCTATTCAAGCATCTGAAAAATATTTTACAAAACAAAAACAAACACACACACAAAAATAAAATTGAAACTGTACCTGAGTTCTTGTTTAGAGACGATGTGAATGGCGGGTGAACCGCATCTGATGGTCTTCGGAGTTTCCTCAACTTAAAAATGATGAAAAATGCTCCAATCAAACCCAGAAAGAGTATAATGGAAGATACAGAAATGATGATTATGGTTCTAAGAGTCATTTCCTCGTTCTTGTTTATAAAGTTGGCAGTGAACGGGAGAAGACCTGCAGCACTTCCACTGGGAAGAGGACCACTCCCAGTTACTGTTCCATGTGGTGGTGATGATGGCATCCCTGATACTAATTGCTTCAGTCTCAACCAGTAACATATGACAGGAAAAATGTAAAATTCAGATAAGCAAAACAATTACCTACCTGGATAAGTAGTGTACAAAACTGTGTAATCACCAAAAAGACTCCTATTTAGAGGAACTTTCTTGTGCCAAAATCTTCGGGATATCAGAACCACAGTTGTATTGCCAAATTTTTCACCAAGTGGAATCAGGTAAATATCAACTACGGTTCTTTCTTGATTTTGAATGTCAGCACTAACACCCATAATCCTCACCTGGCTTTGCTTCAAATATGTTCCGGATGCAAGTTCAATCTCCAACTCACGAATTACAGGAAAAACAACCAAAGGAGCTACATCCAGTAAAAGTCCGACTTTCATGGGAAATACACAGCCACAAGGTGAACCAAAGGGAGTTGTTGTGAGTGGATCCCTGCAGCTTAGGCCACATTCTGCAGAAATTTGTTTTTGAAGAATGAGTGCATGGTACTATGTTCCATGAAAAACGTAATGAAATGCAATCCTTGGTGTAGTGTATGGTACTAAGGAATGGAAAAATGCTGCTTCACAGAACTACGTATATTTCAATCCAAAAAATGATTAATCTCATTGCAATGTAAACTTTGAACTTTCCATTAAAATGAAAAGTCAGCACCACTCCAGTCCACTCTATTAGCTAACCCATTAGACATTATCATGATGTACATAAGCAGACAATAATTTTTAAAAACCAAAAGAAACTTCAATGAACATCCAGAGATAAATTTAGTTTCAAATAACTTCCTTTCCACACATAAAACTTTTACCTCGGTAAAGTAGGCATAAAATCTAGCAAATAAATTGATTCTTTGCACATTATTTTTAATCCAAATCATTAAACTAGTTAGATTCAAAAAATTCTTTCCAATATTTCTGTTTTTGAGAGTATGCCTATTTATAGCATCTTACCGCTTAACATGATAGCATGCACTAAAAGAATTACTTTAGACGAATCACAAAATTTCAGAGTATTAGGTTATGTTGTAACATCCAACATGTTACAAAGAATTTACTCGTGATTCCCTTGATCAACTCATCACCAAGCATATAAAGGAAGGGAAAACAAGGGACTGTGGCTACAATATTTAAAGACCAAAAAGACGTTGAGATATCATAATAGTCCCACTCTGGTAAAAGTAGAAGCAGAAGAAAGGTGTCTAACTGCAAGAAATTACCTTGGCCTTCAGAAGGGGAGGGAGACACGGCATAAGGTTCCACACGATGGTATTGTCTGGGATGGTGAGGATGTTTTGGTCCTGGAGTCACGCTAGGAGCTAAAACACGAGAAGATTAATTCAGAGGCTCATAGAAAACATGATGTGTAACAGAAAGTTCTTGATAAATATGATAGTATATACCTTGAAAAGATTGAGATTGCACATGAGCAGAAGATGTCCCAGACGAAGGTTTAACTAACCACACGTTAGATGGTTCAGATGAAGCAAATGACACACTCATCGAAACCAACTTTGCTGCAGGAAAAGAAGCCAAAATGTCAAACACAATAGCATATATTTTGGTAGCCATGTCACTTATACGAATTATCCAGCAACTTTGTCAATGACTACTATTGACCACCTTTAGTGGGGCCTCCGGGGCCTCCCTTTCCAACCATGTTTTTTCCATCAACAAGGTTCGAACCCGAGACCTTGCTTAAGAAATCTGAGTCCTAGTTCTACTCAGACTAGTGTAATGTTGGTATACAAAATAGTACTGTATAAGCTACTATGTAGAGAAAATCTTAATAGAAATCTCTTAAAAACTCAATACATTTTTTGACAGTTCAATCTTAAAAGAAATCTCTTAAATATATTCAATACTAATATTTACATTTTGTTTAAACTCAGTATCTGGCCTGATGACTAACTAATCAGAGCGGTTCCAATCCCATCGTCCACTTGTAGGGTACTAAAATTTACATTTAAATCAATTGTATTAGCAGATTTATTTTTTTTAAGAAGTGAAACTAACCCATTGAAATTGACACTGGGGGTAATAGTTATCTTACAAGAAAAAGCCAAATACAAACAAGATTCAATACAAAATGGGTTTCATTTCATGTGAGGTTGAAACAGTAGAGAAGCAGTTGAGGACGTAATCAAAATCATAAAATTATTGAGCAGGAAAAAAAAAATATAGAACAGTAATTGAGAAGCAATTAATAAATGAACATGACATTATGAACTGACTCTAAGATTATTGAACAGTAACATAAAAGAATTAAAACATGGTAATCCTCAACCAATTTAATAAAATGGTTGTTGATGATCGATGATGAATGAAAATATTGATTTACCTTGAGAAGAGTAAAGTAGGAAGTGAATGAAGGCGAAGAAGATGATGATGAAAAGTGAAGTTGTAGACATTTTGTGAAGCTTGCTTCTAAGGTTCGGAAATTGAAAACCTGTGAGAAGAAGTAGTAAACAATGCAGGTGAGTATGAATGAATGGATGAAGGTTCTAGATCCCTGAAATAAGGAAGAAAGTAAGAGAGAAACTGAAATGCATTATGCAACGATAGAAGAAGATGAAAATGTATGCAATGCACTGACCCAGTTAGAGAGTAGAGAGTGATGACATAAAAGAAATGGACACTGAATTTTGGGGAATAAGAAACTATGAGTTTTGTTTTGTGCAGCTAGCGCGCGTGAGATAATTCAATTGGAAATTGGAAAATCATCTTTCTTCTTCTTTCCTTCCTTTTCAACTCAGTAAAGTAGTATGCGTTTTTTCAGACGCTTTTCAAAAACCCATGTACCTTTCAACTCTCTAATTGCTAAAATGATTTTATTAATTATACTTACTGAAATGTTTAGATGATATTGAAATGTAGTAATGAACAAGAGTATGTTGGTAAAAAAAAAAAACATGTTGTATTAATATCGTAAATGGGACAAAAAAAATAAACGGATGGAGTTATAAAATGTGTTTCATTTAGTAAAATATTTTTGTTAGATAGTCGGTGGGTTAGTTATACATAATTGAAATACGATAAATAAAAATGTATCAATAGAAAAGAATAATAAATGTTGGACTGATATTATAAAAGAGATAAATAATTTAAGACAAAGAAAAACCTAATGATTAATATGAAAACTCAATTTGCTCATTTACACTTTTTCTTCGATTCAATTCAGTTTTCAAAAGAAATACTACTCAAATTAGTCCTAAAGATTTGTTTATGGATGGTAAATTGTTCTCCATCCTCAAAATATCATAAATTAGTTTGATATTATTTTTTATTAGAAATTAAATTGGGTTGTGAGAAAAAATTATTGGAGACCAAATAGAAAGAATTGAAATCTGTAATAGTCTTATGCGATATTATGCGATATATCTGTCAACTAAGTTAATTTCACAAAACAAATCTCTTTACTTTTGACTTGTTGCTTTAGTGTTATTTACATAAACCAAAAATGTACTAATTATATTTTTTAATGAAATTGTTTATTTTTTCTATCATACTTTTAATTATTTATTATTTTATTCTAATTATTTTCCTCTTTACATTAAACCTCTTAAAAAGTTATTATTTTTTCTTATAACAGGAACCAAAAAGTGTATCAGGGTGAATTTAAAATTTATTAATTAAAGTTTTTTTGGTATGCATATGAAACATCCTTAAAATACGTTTGTATGAATATACTCTCTAAAATAAAATATAGTAAAAAATTATAGATAAAGTCAAATGCGTTTCACCCATAATTCAGACTAAATACATTTAATCACATATTTAATTTTATAATTTTTTAAATTATAGTTTTTGTATTTGTATAATATAAATAAAGTTTATATATGTTAAAAAGTACATATATTTATTAGTTTTAATTCCTTAAAAAAATAGTTTTAATATTTTTATGACTTTAATATTTTATAACTTTTTATAATAATTTTCAAGTTTTTTTTAAGTAGTTTAGTGGCTAGAATACCACACTTTTTAAATGTGTATAAGTGGAAAATCGTGAAAATGTCCACCAATTGAGTTATGGACATCAGACATAAATTTCAAATTTTTACTTTTATCTTAAACATTGTATAGTTTATCAAATTTTATATACATTTTATAAATGGTTGACACAAACATAAATTGTATAGATTTTCAACTTGGTCCTCGTCAAAGGATGCAACAGGGTAGGAGATAATATTTAATTATCATTTTTTTTAATAGTTTTTTTGGTGTGAGTTAGATTCCGGTAGAAATAACAATGAATATGATATATAGTACTCATCTTTGTGGCACAGTTTGATCAAAATACCCATATCTATACCATCGTGGATACATGTATATGTTGGATAACCAAGTACATCTAAGATGAACCTCTATCCTGTTTGTTGGATATTTTATTTAATTTAAAGTCTTTATTTAGTTATTTTTTGAATCTTATTTAATTTAACTGTCATGCGTAAGATTTGTATCCTCTGAAGCGAACCATCATGAGATAACAGTACTTAGGAATGTGACATACCTAATATTGATGCATATCTGCCATAATCATAAAGTAACTAAGATAACGAGTACGGTAATTAGCGAAACACAATGACTTCATGACTTAAATAAGCCCAGTAACTTCATTCTTCTTTCATCCTTGGTAAGGTAGACGAGATCGGGTTGCCCGGTTGTAGAACTACCGAGAGGGTGATGTCTTTCTAAGATTCAATAGACGATGGTACCTAGGGGGGGTTGAATCGTGTTTTCAAAAACTTCTTTCTTATGTTTTGAAAAACTGTTCCCAGATTCAGAGTCTTAGTGCAGCGGATAAATGTAAGAGAACAGAGAAAGAAAGAACACAAGCAATTATACAGGTTCCTTCCACAAACCGGAAGTAGTCATGTCCCCCTTGCACTTCCAAGGAGAGTTCCAC
>Ga0315913_1000856_pt1 | contig 30304 bp, 14 predicted proteins | sample MpolsnodulesMG_FD_207736 | JGI IMG/M metagenome (GOLD analysis project Ga0315913, IMG submission 207736) | Medicago polymorpha root nodule microbial communities from Los Angeles, California, United States - small nodules | ecosystem: Host-associated > Plants > Roots > Nodule | place: USA...
ATTTAAATTTGTCATAAATCAAAAAAGGCAGTGCTAGTTAATAGCATTTACACACCATAAACAATTCATTTTTAGTCAACAATTTTATTTTAATCACTACAACATTTTATTTTAATCACTTTTTGTTAATCATAATTCCATGTTGTTTCTATTATAAGCTTTTTCATATTTATTGTGTACATAAAAGAAAACATTGGTGCATTAAACAACAATTTCAAATTCTGACTTTCTACACAACATTTTTGGTTACCTAAGCAAATTTCATTTCCGTTTTTTTTTTGTGCTCATTTTCGGTTACCTAATTAAATTACAATTCCATTTTGGGTGCTCATTTTCCTATTATAAACTCTATCATATTTTGTGTGTACATGAGAAACAACATTAAATATGTCTTTCACTAATAGGTTGCCACGTGTACTTTTTAAAAAAAATAGCGCAAATGTATATAATAGAGATAGAGATTATCCATTGAATAAATCTAAATAGTAAATTTTTTCTTATTCATTCAAGAGTCCCACCAATTCCTTTCACTGGTGTACTTTTTTTGATTCACTAAACCAAACACAAATAGGAGAGTTTGATTGTGAAACTCAATAATATTCTAACCATCTGTGCACACTTTAGAAAGATACAAGTAAATAAGTTTGATTGTGTGATTTTAGAACTATAGAAGAGTGTTTGATCTACCAACTTTTTCTTCATTGTGCTATATGTGCTTAACCTTTACCTCTATTCTACAACAAAGGTGTGATTTTCGGACTATAAAGTCCTTATAATTAGTGTTAACATAAATGAATTTTTCAAACAAAGTAATAATAACTTAGCAGCTGTTACTTTATCATCTACAAAGCTATGGTAGAAAATTCTCACCTTTCTTGTCTTTCAAGTGCAGGATGACAGAACCTACATCTACTGTGGAATTTTTCAGTGAAACCACTAGGGAGGAAAAGTCGTCGCCGCCTCCTGAAATAGCAAATTGGAATTGACATTGGCACATCACCATGCTGCATTTGTGATAAAAGTGTGGGGATTCACCACTGCAGTAGAACTCCTTGGACAATTTTTGGTGGAATTAAAAGAAATGGCTGAAACTCAACTGAAACAACCTTAAAGAAATGTAGTGTTTACAAACTAGTATTGGTTGCTCTAATCAGTAGTAATATTGATTGCTCAAATAAAAAAAATGGTCAGACATGGACACTAGACTCGACACTAGTATACTTGTCCCTTCGGTATAACCACCGCAGCCAATAATTCCACTGTCGATCGCCACAGCTCCGTTACAGTTAAGAGCCACAACTGGCGCGGTACTTGTTCCTTCTATTTCTGTTTGCTCAAATTACAAAGCACAAACTAACTAAACAAGAGAAAATGTCAACTATGCAGTGTGGATATTTAGAAAGCATCCTGAGTTCAATCCTCAATCACGGCGTCCAGCCTAACAAATTCAATATTTGTCAGTTGACTTAAGACTTGTAGAAAGCATTCCGTGCAGTTGATTTCATCCAAATATTATGTTTGTTAACGTATTACCAAGAAACAGAAATTTGAAAGGAAAATTTAACTTCATTAAAAATCTTACTTACTAGGTTAATTTGTTTCTACACTTCCTATTGACAAATTAATTTCAAACTGATTTCTCTTTCCTTCTATGTAACCTCAAATGATTGCTTGCCAATGCATGTATGATAGTCCATACTTCTTCAATAGGATTTCAAAGAAGCATATCCTTGTATTACTACAAATTGCCAAAGAACTCTACATCACTATTTTTTTAAAGGATTTTAAAATCAATTAAATAAATAAAAAATCCGCATTTTCAAACCAATGATTCCTATCATAATTCGATTTCTCATCAAAGATTGCCAACAGTTATACTGTAAATTAACTACTGTGCCAATTTTCCAAAACATACACTTTCATTTCTAGGCTAATCTATATCAATAATCAGAGGCTATAGTGCTAGTTTTGTGAGCATAGTCAATTACTTTCATTAGTAGCAAAGCAGCTAGCACTGTGGAGTTTGTTTCAACAATCCCACATTGATGGTGCTTAAACAATCAATAGAAAGATTTACCTATAAATGATCCTTACATACATGTGATCTTAGTAACTGTTCGGACAAAATAATTCACACTGCGATGTCCTCTTAATTTATTAAACTACTGTTAATTAGTATTTTTTTGGTTAATTGATTTTATTGATAACACATCCAGCTGAAAATTTAGTTTTAAATTAATTTTTCAGCTGGTTGTATATCTCAAAAATCAATGTACTGAATAATCAGAGTATATAATTGATTTTTTCTATTGAATATAATTCGCTTTTATTTTTATGTTGAATAGAATTGGTTGTATGGAAAATATCAGGAACACTTTCTTTCTAAAACTCTATTAAATGTGAAAATGTAATACATTAGCAGTTGCTTGTTTCACAAGGAAATGAATAGTTACGTAACTAACTGCTACCTCTAAATAGTTTCACACCAAATAAAGATCCCTTACCACTGCAACTATCGTAGACGAATTGAAAGGACTAGTGCTCCTTTGGATAACCATCTTTAATCAGTTTGAGAGCGAGCAATTAAGGAGTCTGATTCAACCAGAATGTGCTCATGACCTTTAAAGTGGCCCATATCAAACAGGTCCTAATGTAGAAGGAAAAGACAGCCTTGAAATTACCTTCACTACCGCGTATGACACCACCGCAGCCAGCAACTCCTCTGTCAATCGCCACAAAATCTGCTGGAGGTTACTTCCTTCTACTATTTACCGGATTTCCATCTCTCATGGCATAAATAGTACTAGCAATGTGCGAAGGAGGGATTCCTCGTGTACATTACATCGCGGAAAATCGTTATCAACACAAGAAACAAGCTGCCCAACACATTTTCTTCTATCATTTAATAAAAACTTTAATGTTAATACCCTATGGCTGCACTGCAATGGTTCAGTTAAAACAATAAATTAACCTTGCCATCTATAAGCTCAACAATTTGAAAGTAAACCTTTTTTTATGTAACGTAGCCATAGCTCTATATACTATCTACAAAAATAACTATCTAGTAAATTGTTCAAGAAGTGAAGTTATATAAAATCAAGAAAATTCATATTGCTATAGACTAATTTCTTGGTTTCTCTATACAAAGCCCATCCTAATCTAAAATTTAACAAATTCAAAGTTCTAAAGAATAGAAAATCTCAACATCAAGACATATCAAATAAATAGAAACATGGGCAGGAGGAAAAAGTAACACACTCTGGAGTTTGCTTTAAACAGTCCCACATCGATGGTGTTTACACAACCAAGAGGAAGATTTACCTATAAAAAACCTTGTGTTGTAAATGTTTAGACACAAAAATGAAATGCACTGTGTTTTCCACTTATTTTGTAAAAGTGGCCATTAGTAAGTATTAACTTTTGGTGCATTGGTTCTCTAAATTTCCATTCATCTGAAAAAATTAAATTTTAATTTTCAGATGTTGGTATTTTTGAAAATCAATATACTGAAAAAAATGTAGTTGCTAAATTTTTGTAATCTTTTGTTGAATATAGTTGGTTGTAATCCTGATGGTCCAATAAATTAAATTTGAACCGGGAACTGAAAAGTGCCAATGATCGTAAGCTGAGCTAAGCTAGCTCAACTATAAATTAGTTTTAAAAGAGCTAGAAATATGAGCAGGGATGAATAACAGGACATACAAGATGGTTTGATGGTCGGGGTCTTTTATTCCTTTTGGAGAAAGAGAAGCATTCTCTTTGACAGGCTCGTTATTTGTAGAGGTAGTTGTAACATCACAATATTAGTCTCATCATAACCAAAAAAAAAAACTTTGATTTTGAGTAATTGGATTTATTTGCAACATTAGATTCCTTTATCAATTGGACTGATTGAATGGTTCAAAGTTTTATAGAATACCATATACCATAGTATTCTCTGTTGATTTGTTTTGAAGTAAGCATTCTCTATTGATAAGCATTCTCAAAAGTCAATGTACTGAATAATCAGAGTATCTAATTATTTTTTGTTGACTGTTTTTTTTCTTTTGTTAAATAGAATTGGTACTGATTACGCTGTTGCTTGTTTCACAAGGAACTGAGTAGTTAGTAAACTAACTACTACCTCTAAATAATTTTGCACCAAATAACGATCCCTTATGACTGTGAATATTGTAAAGTTTGGTATATATGAGAAGTATATATAGTAATAAGGAAAAACAATTGGCCGCTTATCACTGCGAGTATTATAAAATTTTGCACCAAATAACGCCCCCTTATCACTACAAGTTTTAATTATAAAATATGAACTTCCATGCATATCCCAACTGAAAAAGGATGAATGGTGCAGTGATTAAAGTGAATCCAATCCATAAACTACAGGGTAAGTATAATCGAAACCATTATCAATGGTAATAATACAAAATGTATTCAAAATGATCCTGTAACTGTGTAATGTGACTGTTTCATGTGCATCTGAATTCTAAAAATACGCTGTCATCATTCTCCAAAACTACATGTGTAATGTTTATCCATCACAATCTATTTCAACTGAATTGCTGCTAACAGTCCCACGTCGATGGTGCTATGGTTACTTGCATTTAAAATCGTGTTCTATGATGGGAAGGGTCTCCCACGAAAAGCATGTTGTTTTTTGTCGCCTTCTTTCATACAAGATATATAAGCTCTGATTATGTTAAGGTTTTGGAAGCTTGCTAGTCTGACATAGAAAACATTGACATGTGACTATACTTGGCTTTTATACAAAGAATGATTCATATCATAATTCTATTGCTTTATCAAAAGTTGTATTTCAATTTCTTATTAATTTGTAATCTCAATTAGTCTTGTGCTATTCTGTTCCATATCCATTTTTCCTGATTAATAGTTAATATTTTCCTCCTAATTTAGTATTCTTCTTTTTCTCTTCTGTCATATCAATCTTCCTGTTGTAATTGCTATACAAGAAAAACAATATCGAGTATGTTTAGTGTTGCAGACACATGCACACTTGAGTCTTGAGTATGGAATTCCATTAGTTGTTCTCTTATGACCATGTCTTCATTTTTATTCAAAACTGTGCACCATTTTCATTCTATTTGCTTCATCGAAATTCAAGAACATAATATTCGTAACTGGTTTTATTTTGGTCTTTTTTCTTAATCAGTATGAGAATGATTGATGAAAATCTGTTCCTTAAGCTTGTCTTCATTTCCAGTTTGTCCGTTGAACATAAAAATTCATATTAGATTAAGAAATTTTTAATCCTTTGTGTGTAATATTGAAACATACAATTAAATAAATTTGATTGTGTGATTTTAGGACTATAGAAGAGTGCTTGATCTACCAACATTTTGCTCCTTGCGCTCTTAACCATGATCGATCACAAATGCAACAAGTACCAACTTCCCATTTCTGATACAACAAGTAGAAAAATCATAGTGTACAATGTATGATTTCCCTCTTTAAGTTTTGTGACTTTTCGGTGAAATTACAGTTTTTTTTTTCTCGCTCTGCAAGCACCAATTTAAGTGTAGTTGGTAGCAAAGCAGCTAGCACTCTAGAGTTTTGCTTTCTCTTTTCACAAAATTGAACAAGTTCAAAGTTGTAAAGAATAGAATATAGCAATTCTCATCACCAAGACATATAAATAAAACAACCATGAAACATGAGCAAAGGAAGAAGCAACACCGTGGAGTTTAGTTCAACAGTCCCACATCGATGGGCTCAAAAGACCAATAGGAAGTTTTACCTATAAGATACCCTTCTATACATGTGAGCAATGTAAATTGTTCCAACCCCAATGTTTAGCATTGTGCTATCCATTTGAATTCTAATTATTGGTGGTCATTAGTAATAATTTTTGGTGGATTGATTCTCTTCCATTCAAACACATGTGTAAAACAAATTAAAGTTTCTCACATGTTTGGAATGTCGAAAATCAATATGCTAAAATAATTGAGTGCCCATGCTAAAATAATTGAGTGCCCAATTTTCCTTCACGTGTAGAAAATACTTGATTCAATTATTAATGATTGAGGGGTATTTGCAAAATATTATGTTGACTATTAGAAGAATTTGATAGAGGGGGTAAATTGATTAATGTTGTGCAATTTTAGGGGATAATTGAAATTTTGTTAATTTTAAGGGGTAATTGATAAAACTTACAATTTTAGGAGATAATTGTCTATTTACTTGATTTTTCCATTTTCCTTCATGTTACAATAACTTCAAAAGATTACAATAAGCTCATAACTTCAAAAGATTACAATAAGCTCCACGATTACGATTAAATAGTAGATTCAAATGATTATTATTGAATTAATACAAACAATTCATAAGTGGATATAAAATTTCTATACAAAACTAAAATCCATTAACATACAGTTCAAAGCTATTGTCTTTTGCATAAAGTCGTTATATAACTAACGCTAAAGTTTATCCTTCAAAAAAAAAAAAAACTAACGTTAAAGTTTATGAAGTCCCTTTTATCCAAATATTATTAAAGTCAAATCAATTATGACTTGTGACAATCTACGATTGTTAAAATGTTTGAGAAATATAAGTATTGATCCCAAGTGTTAAAGAATATTGAGACATGAATTTTAAAGTTTCTTTAAGGGTATTGAATTTAGGAGATAGATATGTTCGAAAACCAAAAATAAAAATTGAGTGAGAAAGAATTGGTTCTAAATTAATTCATATAATTGCTTTTAATGTAGTAAATTTGGATACTCATGAAGACATAAATATTCTTCCTCTCAATCAAGTTAAAAAACTACGACATATGTATCAATGATTAGTTCATTTCTAGATACCGCACGGATAAAACTCTATAATAAACTAGATTTTTGACCCGTGCTCCGCACGAGTTTATTGTAAAGGGATTGACATACGAATCATAAAATGCAATATATAATTGGTAACGGTGAAAAAATAACACGTGATAATCCATAGTAGACAAAATAAAACACTTCATAAAATGTATGAAATCTGAAAATATTATAAAAGAAAATCCGGTAATCTTATCAATAATTCGGTAAAAGAAATATGAAATTTTTAGTACATTGGCATGTAGTTTCATCACACATTGCGAAATACTTCCTCATATACGACGTTAGACGTTACATTGGTATCTTCACCATTTTCATCAATGATCAATATCTTTAGTCCTTCTTTGGATGTAACTCTTGAAACAGCAACATACAACTGTCCGTGAGAAAATACAGGTGTTGGCAGATATACACTAACATGTTTAATCGACTGCGCTTGACTTTTGTTAATTGTCATTGCAAATGATACACTCAAAGGAAATTGTCTTCGTTAGGTTAAATTATTGCTAACCTAATAAAGCAAATGAGAGGGAAAATATTAGGTTAAGCTGCTGCAGACCTAACAAAATTAATAAATAAGGATGATAAGTGTAGAAAATATTGTAAAAAAAAAAAGCGAGAGGATAAGAATGAAATTGGTGCGATGCATTTTTTTAGATGAAATTTGTTAGGTTAAATTACTGCTAACCTAATACAGCAAATGAGAGGGAAAATATTAGGTTAAGTTGCTGCAGACCTAACAAAATTAATAAATAAGGATAAATGAATAAATATAAACTAGAAGATTGAAGTTTTATTAAAGCCCCTTTTATACTGTCAAGAGTGCTTATGTGTAAGCTAAAAATGGCGGATTAAATTGTAATTTGATAGGTCCAACCCATTTTGTCATCCATATTTCTAGCTTAATCAATATCTTAACTTTGAAGTCACCCTTAGACAGAGTCGGCCTAAGGACCAAGCAACCCAAACAAGGGTTTCGGGCTTCAAAATTTTGAGTGAAAAAAAACCTCTAAAAAATTAATCTGCTTATAAGTATATTATATGAAAGATAAATTGATTATCAAAAATGCCTCAATTACTCTTGGTCATGAATTCAAATGTTGGTCCCCACAAAATTGATTTTATATAAATATTTTGTTAAAAATAAATATTTTTTAAAGGGCACATTAAAACTTTTGCATTAGGCCTCCTAATCTGTTAGGCCGACCCTGCTTAAGTATGTGGCAACGTCAACATTCTTAGGGAGAATTTACCCTCATTTGGGTCTTGCACGGCTTGAGAGATTAGTCCCCACAAATTACGTATGCTGAATACGTGTTTACGCCAGAAAAAGTCCATTTTACCCCATTATTTACTAATTGAAGCAATAATTCTACGATTTCTTATTTGATAAACTAAAGCAATGTGTCTTTTTGTCTTTTTATGAAATGAATTACTTTCTATATTTCTTTTTAATATAAGAAATGGACAAACCAATCGACCACTGCCTCTAAATATTTTTATAGACAAACCTAAAAAAATAATTTTATAGTCACTAGGCTGTTTGACAAAAAAAAAAAACTTCATTTTGGTAGAATTGAATGACTTTTCAAAAATATTGGACTACATTTAAGACATGCGAGTCTTCACTTAAAATTTGATCTTATCATCCTCTTGCATGTTATAGTTATAATGAGAAGATCACACTAATGAGCTGAAAATAACTACATACATGGAACAACATACATCATCTCACAGCTCACTCAACTAAAAAAGGATGAACGATGCAACACTACCATAAACTACATATGTGTAATCACAATTCGAACCCCAACCCTTGTTTATTAATATGTATTGTCCTTATCAATTGAGTTAAACTCACGGAGACATTAATTAAATTGTTAAATCTTCATTCATATTTACCAATTTGCATAAACATACACGACCTTAACCTAACTATATTTAAGTCTAATAAACAACTTACACTAAATGCGTATAGTGTCAGCTCTTATAACAAGAAATCTTGAACATTTAGTAGAGTTTGAACCAGAATGTGTGACTGCGTTACTTCTCTAATTGGGAGAGTTGCATTTAATTTCAAATTTTTTGGATTGCATCTATTCTAATAAATAACGGTAATTTGCTATAAACATCTTATAGCTTATGTGAAAAGAGTTCAACTTTATTTTATCTTTTGTTATAGAATAGCTTGTACATAAGCACTAAAATGATATGCGTGTATGGTATAAGCACTTAACTAAGTTGTTTATCCAAACATGACCTAAATCCTGTAATATCCAAACAATGTGACGTATCACATGGATGGTTTTATGGAGTCAAAAACAAGTGATCTGGGTTTATAAAACAGTTGGAGAATTGCTTGCAGCTGATGCATCACAAATGAATAGTCATGCAGAAACTAATTATTAATGTGGAAGACACAAACTAAACCGTAATATTTTACCACTAGATTTAGCAACTCACGGAAATCATCAATACCTAAAAGAACTTTTTGTTCGCTTCTGTTTAAAAATTGGAGAAGTATTACATAAGCACATAGTATTTTGCAATGCAACATCTCAGCATCACACTACTAGAAAGCTTCACAATATGTTGAATACCTACTGTTAAGATGCCTTTATGTTCTCTAGGATACAAATGACTAGCCTATGACAGGAAAGAATGTAGATTGCGATAAAACGATTAAGTAAATAGAAATAATTATTACTGCTGCTTCAACATTTGCAGGAGATTCGTCATTAGGAATGGAAAGCATTGATATGATACACAACAATATACTCTCCACCTGCAAGATAACATATAAAATTATTTATTAGTACATAAAAGGTTTGAATTGTTGTCCCGTGAGCATAACTCAGTTGGTAGGACACCCCACTTATTCACCTTATAAGGTGAATTCTAGCCACTAGGCTACCTGACCAAAAACAAAAAAAAAGGTTTGAATTGTTAACAGTTTCAAAAGTAGAAATGCAGTGCTTTATAACTTGTAATTTGTTTGTTTGTGGATCTGCATTAGATATATGATAATGGTAAGTACATAATGTATTCAAAATGATTCCGTTAAACGCGACAATATTTTATGAGCATCTAAAAAAGCATCTTCATCATTCTGCAGGTCCACTTCATGAATATCAGAAGCATTCTGTTTGACAGACTCATTATTTGCAGAGGTAGTGGTAACATCAACATCAGTAATCATTATCATTTAGTAAGACTTGATGTTCAATTTCATCTTAGACATTTTGTTCTAAATATAACAATTATTTGATGCAATAAAGACATATAAAACTGCTAGAAACATGAGCAGGGATGAAGAACAAGACATATAAAATAGTTTTGATATAATAGTCCCACATAAAAAATTATTAAACAACCAAGAGGAAAATTATCTATAAAAACCCTTGTATACATGTTGACAAAGTATAACATTTCAGACCCAATAATTCATAGTGTTGTCCACTTAATTTATTTAAGTGTTCACTAGTAATAACTTTTGGACTGTTGATTTCTGAAAGTCTGTTGGATCAAAATTAATGTTATTTGTTAATTTTTGAGCCTTGAGTCTTTCTGCAATCAATGTACCAAAATAATCTGAGTCCCTATTTTTTTTGTTTGTTAAATCAATTTTTTTTTCACTTCTAAATGGGGGTAAATATATTGAAGTCATGATACTCCCATAGCTTCCTTGACACCCCTGAGTCAGCTGCTTCTGATATCAAAAGAATAAATCATTGTACAATGTAGCAGTCACTCAACTGAAGTGTTTCATGTGCATATAAAATGATTCTCCACTTCCTTAAAATGATTTTGTAGTGGATAAACAAGAGTGAAGACTGAAGACAACATTATACTATATATGTGGTAGGACAATTGTAGTGGATCAGGGTGTGAACAATGGATCATTTTGTGTAATTCGTATAAAAAGTGCATTGTTATAGCCTCAGGTTGGATTGCATCTCTGGATAGAATGAGAATATCAATTTGAATGGTGATGTATCGGATGCTTCGAGGATAGGCCAGGACATTGAAGAACATGTGTGTGTCTTCTTCTATAATTTGTTCTCATGAGAACATGTTACTGTTATTATGTGCTGTAAATAACTACATATATAATATGCATAATGTATTTACAAATGATTATGTTGCATCCAAAAAAACGTAGTCATCATTCTCCTCTTCCTTAACATCAGACTTTCTATTCTCAACTTTTTCCTCAATATCTCTTTCTCTATCACAATCTATTTTAACTGAATTGCCGCTAAAATACTTTGATTTGTTTGAGTTATTGGATTTATTTGAAACATTGAATTCCTTTACCACTGGCTGATGGAGTGATTGACTGGTTCAAAGTTTAAAAGAATAAGCAAAAGGAAGAACATGAGTAGAGGTAGAACAAGACATATGAAATAGTTAGTTTCATTTCAATAGTCCCACATCGAAAGTTCTTAAACAACCAAGATGAATATTTACCTATAAAATACCTTTGTCTACTTCATGCCAAAGAATAAAAGTTTTGACCTATAAGGCACATTACTTTTGTTTGTTAATGTGACTGCTTTTGTGCATTTTCTTTTATATGGTTTTTTTCTCTTACGAAGCCCAAATTAGTGACGTTTGTTGAGCATTTATTTAGCATCTTAGTTTCTGGTTCTGAGACATCAGAGCTTTTAGTTTCTACTTCTCAACCATCTGTCTCAGACATTGCCAATATGTATCCGCTTATGCGTAGAAACCATTCGGAAGCTTAGATTCACTTCACATGGATTGCCGAGATTCGGTACTCATCTGATTTACTAAATGGATGGCTTGCACACATGACACAGTACTCATCTTGATTTGAGGACCCTATTTTTATAGTGATGTGACAAAGATTTAGCATTGGTCATAGCTATAGCTATGCAAATGCATATTATACTCAGTTGTGGAATAATATTTTCAAGGAAGCCTAGTGCTGAGTGAGTCATGAAATCTTAGAAATACAAAATGTCAAGTGAACTTCAAATTCCAAATACTAGGTTGTTTTTGTCATCCACTTAGATCATATAGTAATGAGAACATGTCTTTATAATGTGCTGAGAATAACTACATTCGGGTAACCATACCTTATATCATATGGCAAGTAGAAAAGGATGAATAGTGCAATTGCTTGATTAAAGTAAATCCAATACCATAGGCATAAACAACATTACCATAAACTAAAGTGAACCCACTTGCATGTTATAATTATAATGTGAACATGTCACTGTTATTATGTGCTAAAAGACTTTGATTTGTTCTAAGGAATAAGCAAGAGGAAGAACAAGACATGTAGTAAAAAACCAACAATTCAGAAATTAGGCAGTTCATTAGTAAATTATTTTATTTTGGCTCAATGATATCTGAATGTTAATCGGATTCAAAAATTAATGTTTTTGACAATTTTTTAATTTGGTTAAGTTTCAGATCTTAATTTACCAAAATAACCCGAGTCTCTAATTTTTTTAGTCGATTTATGTCCTTTGAGGAACTTACAGTCTTACTATCTAAAAAAAGTAAATAATCCTTTCCTTCTAATTGCTTGCATTATGCTAAAAGTCATTTGTCTAAAATTCTTTGTTTTAGAGACTATAATCTTCATTGAATTTGGTTGATTAAAATCATGAATTGAAAATTAAGTTTGGTAACTTATTAAGTTGAAATTGAGTTATATATAATTTTCACAAGTTAGCTCAATAATGTATATAATACTTAAAAAAAATTCCTCCAAAAAATACTTAATTTTTTTTTGACGGAAATATAACACAAATAATTTTCTTAAAAAAATGAATACCTTAACTTAAATTATTGGATTAAATATTTAAATTTACATTAAATTAGACCCTTCCTATGTTTGAGATAGGAAATTTTTTTTCTTCTGCCCTTAAAATAATTGAAAATTATTTTTTTACCCGGTAGAGAATCTGAAAAAGTAGGGCACATTTGAAATTTTTTTTAAAAGTAGGGCACCATTTGAATTTGGTTAATTTGGCATGCCACTGTTTGGGTCATTTGGAAAATGAAGAATGATAGAATATTCAACAACAAAACTTTTGAGATTGATGAAATGGTGGATCAAGTGAAGGTGATTTCTTGGTTTTGGAGTTTGAATAGATTGAAAATAGCTTCTTGTTTATACTATGAGTGGTGTTGGAACCCAAAAGATTGTCTTGCTAGGAAATTGACAATAGTTGATGGTTTTGTTTGTAGATGGGGCATGGGTTAGGGGTGTTTTTTGTTCTTGTGGCTGTATATCACTAGGTGTTTGCTAGCATCCTGCTGTGCTGGTGTGGCGGCATGCCCCCTTTGTATTTTCATTTTCTGCCCTTTCTTCATTAATAAATTTGCTATTCGAAAATAAACAATTGTGTTATGAAGAATTTTACATTAATAAGTACTATTATGCACTCATCCCTTATTTGACTTCACCATTTGAAAGTATTTCCATAGGATTAGGTTTTAACTTCAAAAATGTTCTTTCTAACTTGATATGGGCCCAAATTCAATACAATCGTAGAGACTGCAAAATGCAGATCATATGTTCCTAATAGCAGAATTTTAGCTTTCACATGAACAATTTTCGGCTTTAATATGCAATGGTTAAACCATATGTCTCCTATATACTTATATTTGGTAGTATGTTGTATTAAATGTGAAAGTAAATTTAGTTCCTTAAACATGCAATACAACAGCTAATACTAAGCTTATCGCACTAATGAACTTTAAAATTATTACTAGATAGATATTAGTTCATGCAACTCAGGAGTGTTGATATTCCCATAGCTTCCTTGAATGGTTCAAAGTTCTAAAGAATAAGCAGGAGGAATAACAAGACATGTAGTAAAATAGTTAGTTTGGTTTCAATAGTCCCACATCAATGGAGTTTAAAAAACCAAAAGGAAGATTTATATATAAAACACCCTTGTATACATGTAGTCTAATAAAACAATTTGGACCCAATACTTCTGGTTGTGTTGGCCGGTGTAACTGATTAAGCAGTTCATTAGTAAAAAAAATTGGTTCATTTTATCAAATTATTAACATTTTAACAAATTATTAACATAAGTGTTAATGTTATTAGGAACTTTTTTGTTAATAGTTAATAACATCAGCACAGCAGGATATCCTGCTAGCATCTTGTTCAATGGATTTAAGAAAAGAGTTAATGTTTTTTTTTGACGAAAAGAAAAGAGTTAATGTTATTAACTATTTTTTGTTAAAAAAAAAGTTAGTAGTATTAACTTATTCTTTAAATTCACTTGTTTGGCTAGAAGTCAATTTACCAAAATAACCCAAGTTCCTATTTTTTTTTAGTTATTGTTATTAACTATTTTTTGGTTAAAAAAATTGTCATTAACTTATTCTTTAAATCTGCTTGTTTCTTTAGAAGTCAATTTACCAAAATAACTTGAGTTCCTAATTTTTTTATGGTGAAATCAATTTATGTCCTTTTCTGTTTAGTTAAATTGGTAAATATATAGTGAGATTTGTATTATTTTTTAAGTTGATTTCTCTTCAAAAAAAAAAAGTTGATTTTCTAAAATACGGACCAACTATAAAAAATAGGTTAATGTTTACCAGTTTAAGTTCACCCTTCCGGTTTACCCCTATAACTTTATAATTTATTTTTAAGATTTCAATCTTGTAATAAGAATTCTTGAGAAATAAAATAGCCCAATATTTTTTTTTTTTAGATTTCAATCTTGTGATAAGAATTCTTAAGAAATAAAATAGCCCAATTTATTTTTTAGATTCCAACCTTGTGTAAGAAGAAGATTTACACAAGAAGGTTCTCCAAAAATAAAATAGCCCCTAACCCCATCTTCATCTTACTGTACATTTGAGTTGATATGGCGCATGTCATTATTATATGATTATGTGGCATGCTTAGTGTGTACGCTTAGTTTATGTGTATTTTAATTCCATTTGGGCTTTTCACAATTAAATGAATTAAAAAAATTATATAAAATCAATTTTCTTCTCTTCTCTTCTTCTACACAACAAGAACAACACAACAATACTTTCTTCTCTTCTATTCTTTTTCTACATAGGAAGAACAACAACACTTCAACACAATTCTCTTCTCTTCTTCTTCTACACTCCCTTTCTCATTGAACAACACGACAACCCAACAATTCAGCAACAAATCAATGTTTTTTTTTTAAGAAGCAACAAATAAATGTTAATCAAACAACAACAAATCCATAAATACCCTTGAAGAAAAAAATTCATCCTTTTTCCACTCTTCAAATCCCACACAACCCTTGTCAATTTCCCCTAAAAGAAATTCCCAAATCCATCATAACCAAAAACCTCAAAAACGAAATTGTGAGATAAGTGGCATTTGAATGTGTGAGAGAGAGAGAAATAAGAGAATGAAAAGGATAAAAAAGAAAGAAAAAAAATAAAGTAAGATCTTGAAGATTCTAGTGAGAGAGAAGGAAAAAATTAAATAGAAGTGTCTCAGTGTCGGACACACGTGTCGGTATTCGATACTAACACGATATCGACATATATAATTACTTGAATTATATGATTGTATCAAATTATTAACATAAGTGTCCGTGTGTCAATATCCGTGTCGTGTCCGTGTTCGTATCTGTGTTTCGTGATCAGCCCCATAGATTCAGTGTTTTTTTAATTCATATTTTGCTTAGTACTCCTGGATTGGTGGTTAGGGTCTTTAAGTCCTTTGGGAGAAGGAGATGTGTTCTTTTTGACTAAGGTCGAAGTTTACATCAGTACTCATTTACTAAGACTTGATTGATGCTAAATTTCTTCCCATACATCTTTTCTAAATCCAAAACTCAACAATTATTCTACATGCAATGAAGCCCATCTAAATCCAAACTTGATCAAGTTCATTGTGTAAGTAATCATTGATATGTATTAGCATATTTCGTGAAGAAAAAAAAAAGTTAACTTTTGAATTATGTAATTTGACTAAATAAGTTTAATCTAATTAACGTGTTTGTGAATTCGAAATGAACCGAGTTCGAGCTAAAAAACTTGTTTTTATCGAACTCAAATCGAATTTTAAACATTTTCCTTTTTACAATCGAGTTTTAAACATCCTAGATGCTCAAACCGGAGGAATTGCATTTAATTTCAAAATCATTGGATTGCATCTTTGGATAGAATGGGAAGATCTTTGAATGGTGATGGATTTGATGGTTTGTTCTATTGTGAGTCTACCAAATTAGTTATTTTCATTGACAAATTATTCTCTGCTTGAGCAGTATCAATGTGTAATGGTAAAAAGTGATAGATCAATTATTTCGACGGAAACTTTACATTTTAAGTAATGTATTTGGCTTTGTTTGGTAAAAAGTAGATGATAACTGAAAAGTTAGGTTATATTGGATGACTTATAAACTAGTTTATAGCCGATAGTGAATAAGTTAGTTGATTGAATCTATAATGTTTGACAAAATTAATGGTTGATGTAGTTTATACATATAAAATGACGTAAAATAATGCATTTGATTAATATTTATTTTTTCAATTAAGATTGTAGGAGTAAAATTGAGATAAAAAGTGTCAAGCTATAAACTTATTCAATTAACTTATCAAAAACCAGTAAAAACTCATGAAAATAAGCTATAAGCTCGTGCAAAACTGAGAGTTGACAACAAATCTTTTTTAATCATATGAGCTTATATGCTATAAGCCATAAACTTGAATTTATGTCATACCAAACATACATGCCCTTTACTAATTTACAAAAATCAAAGATTATTTCAATCAATGCTTAAAATTTTATTGACCACTTTTTCAATTATACATTCCTAGTGTTTGCTGATTCTGTAATCAAAAGTATATGAGAATTTATTTTCCATCCACTTCTAAAACATCACATATCATTTCCAAAGTATACTTTTTGAACAAAGACAAATTGTATTTTTGTGTGGAATTATTCTTATGTACGGTAAAGAAAAACATACATCCTCTAAAGAGTATGCTTCCAAACTACATGTGGGGTGAAAAAAGAAACTCCCAAAATACGATGTCAATGGTTTTTTCACATTCTGATGGATAAATTCATAAGGAAAAAAAATAGTGTTTTCATTAACTAAAAGCTGGGCCAAAGGAAGCATTCTAGAAAGAAGTTTAGACATAGTTTAAAGAGTTTGTGGCAGCGTTATTGCATTAAAATTGTGCTAATGTACATCACAATATATTTGATTAGGTTTTTGCAACTGTTAGTTCTTCTTTTGGGTTAGGTTTGGAGACCTCCAAAGGAGATGTGAGTTTTGTCAATTTTAGCTTTTTGGAGTTTTGTGTAATTGGTCTTAAAATTATTGGATTCATCTTGGATAAAATGAGAAAATTTAGTAGGGTCTTGGTGTCATGCTTGACTGGATGACTTTTAAACTATGTCGCCTAAACTTACATTTGGAAAAAATAAGTTATCTAAGGTTAAATTGTATTTTCACCCCAACATTTCATCAATCAAAATTGAAAAAAATAATAAAAAAAGAAATTAATAATACTATCACGTGACATTGAAGGTTAAGAGAACTCTTGATTATTCTCGTTGAGATTAGGGTTTCTACTCATTCTTCCATTCTCATTCAATCCTTCTCCCTCCTATCTTTCCACTCGATTTAGATTTAGAGAACAACAAAACTAACAATCTTAAACTTTATCGAATTCGAAAATTCTAAGTATAAAAAACTAACAATTTTAAACCTCATAGTAGTCTACACTTGGGAAATATTTTGGAGCTTAAAAATTATATTTTTTAAGAGATTCTTATAATATTTTCTTCTAATATAAAAAAAAAAATTAATGTCCACCATGTATCCTTCTTGTTTTGCCTCATGATTGTGCATTTCTCAGTATAGATCCTATTCCTATGAATATCCTGAACGAGTTGAAAGGACTGATGCTCCTTTGGACAATCATCTTTAACTTGTGGATCAGTTTTCAATTTACTAAGTACAAACTTATGGAATTTTAGAAACACAAATGCATTACTCAATAATAGAAACTCCAATGAAATTATAATTCTGTTAACATCTGACTTTTCATTGTTTGATATCTCAGGAGTTAATAAATCTATCTACTTCCCTTTCATTGAGAAAAAGCAAAGATTGACAACTTTTCATCCTGCTATTGAAGAATATATGTGATTCTCCTCCTACCATTTGTTCTTATCATCAACTTACTATTTTGCACTTGTTAACTTCTCTATTCCCCCATTGTGTCCTTTCTCAAGTTTTGTGCTAATTGTGTTGGCCATGGTTGAAACTCTTGGTCCACTATATGCCAGGTTACTCAAAGCCACTAGTTCTTGAAGAAATCCATTTCCTTGTTTTTGAAGATGAAGCAAACATTAATGGCTTATCAAATATTTGTCCATGCTTGGGAATAACTTGTTAGAGAGAGGACTTTGAACAATACAAAGAGTTTGTAGTTAGAACTTAGCTATAATCCAACATATTAATAGATTTTTATGAATTAATCAGAACTATTTCTATTGTAGTTTCACCTCTAATCTTCTATGCTATTGTTAACTAACTCTAATCTTTTGTTACTTGATCCAATGTCATTTCTAATTTCTAACTTTCTGATTTATGTTTTCTGTAATATCTTTGATTCGGTTAACGGAGGCGATGTAGTTGAATTGTGTCTCACGGACATGAGAGGAGCCTTGGAGTAGTTCTTGTGATCAGAAATGTTGATACATTATTTGATTATTTGTTCATCCATATTTTTTTCTTGGTTATTTAAATAACGTGTCTAAATTCTTAACATCATAGAAGAATTACTCGAAAAATTGATGTTCAATTTCCTTTCAGAAATCTTGATCTAAATCCAAAATTGAACAATTATTCTATGGATCGAAGTCCAGCTTAATCCAAAATTGAACAAGTTCATAGTTTAAAGAATAGCATATACAACTATTCAGCACAAGACATATAAAAGAGTTAGAAATATGAGTAGGAGGAAAAGCAAGACACATGATAAAATAGTTTGGTGTCAGCAGTCCCACATCGAATGTATCGAAAAAAACAACAGGAAGATTGCCTATAAAAGATCCTTTATACGCAAACAGTAAGTGACTCTTTCTGGACCGAGTGATTCGGATTAGTAATAAACTTTGGGTCATTGATTTTTGAATAGGGAAACATTGAGATTCCAATTAAATTTTTCAGAGATTGGAAATACTCAAATATCGTTGTATCCAATATTGAGTCCCTAAATATTTTATATGGTTCGTTTGCCTATGTGTCATGACTAAACAAATTGGAATGGGAGCCAATTTGATCATTGTTCAACAAGGTGAATATTTAAAAAATAAAATACCTTCATCTTTAATTTTTTATTTTAAAAAATTAAAAAATATATTAAGTTATGTGTGGACTTGAATGAGGTTTTGATTGTGGGATTAGGGGACATTGGTTTTACAGTAGGAAATATGAGAAAACTTATTCTAACAATCAACATGCTTTTATATCATTTACATTTGAAACTTTTAGTTTTCTTGCACTAGAGACTATTAACCATCTACATATAGTTCAAAGGATCATGCATAACAATGTCTCTATCTCCTAAGTCCATGAATTTTATGTTTATGATGATTGATTTTACCATCTAAAAAAGCTTAGCAACGCAGTTTATTAATGTATGCCTTCCATTCGTGTGTAATTATAATATTACGTATAAATATATAACCCTCTCATTTATTAAGCTATATCGTACGTTTGAGAAAGATAAATTGAATCAGAATAAACGATAGTTTGTGGAAGAGCATAAAAATATATCTAACAATGACTTGAGCCAATATGAACATACTCCTAATTTGTGGAGGACAGTAGTAGAACCATCAAGAAGTACTTCAAAATTTATATATTCAATTAGACTAATTAACTTTCTAACTACTAATATGTAACTAGCTTTTACATGTGTAATATTAAGTGTGCTTATACTTCCCAACTAATAGCCATTAAAAAAAATAAATAATAGACCAGTGAAATTCAACTTGTTGGAAATCGGTAGGATATAAAAATTATTTGTTGTGAATTCGAACACAAAATTGACACCAATAAAGTCAAATGTGTAGAGCAAAATGAGTAAAGTAGTCTCAAGCAACAACAATAACCAACAAACCTAGATCTAAGTGTGAAGTAATACCATAAGCATATTTAAAGCAACAAAGATAAGAATGAAGAGAAAAAACAACACACCAATACTATTTCTAATTCGGTCTAAAATGACCTACTCTAGAGAAGAGAGTAGCTCTGATTAACTTATGAGTCATGATATCAAGTCTTGTATTATCAACCCTTTAACATGTGGATGCGATGCGACATAGCACGTGGTTTCTGCTCCGTGCGATGAAAGGAAGAACCCTTTCTATGAATTTATTTGAAAGTATCATAGTTACAATTAGGATCTAATAAGAAAGAACTCTTGCACAATACAATGCGAGAACTAATTACTAGTCAAACAATTATGTAAGAAAGTATCCTAGTTCTGATTACATAAGTGTTCTTACGTAATTGTTACTAGTGAACTGACATTAATAGGATTTGGTCTCAAAAGTGGACTGTTAGATAGAACTCAGGTTAGGAGAATGAAAAGTTCTTTGTAATTCTCAACTGTGTATTTAAAAATGAAAGAGATAAACAACAAATTTGAAAGAAAGAAAGATCAAAGACATAAGTGAATCCAATGCCATAAACTACATAATAAGTATAATCTAAAGCAATATCATTAGACTTTAAACAAGACATGAAACTTAATTTATCTCTAATATCTTTCATTAATGCAGACTTATTAGACATTCATTTGCGGTGTTTCCAAAAAAATTCGCACGCTATCCTTTCCAATACATAGACCGTTCATATCCCTCGCCCCGTGGTTGCTGCTTCTGAGTTCGTAACCTCGTGTATTGTTTGTTTTTGTTTTGATGGTTGCGGATTACATTAAATGATTCTGTTATATGTGCATCTAAAAGACTTTGATTTGTTTCAGGAATTGGATTAATTTGGAACATTGAGTTCCTTTACTACTGGCTGTTTGATTGGATTGATTGAATGGTTCAAACTTCAAAGATTTAAAGAATAACATATACAAATTCTCAGTTGGCACTCTAGAATTTGGGTTCAATAGTCCCACATCGATGGAGCTTTAAAAACCAAGAGGAAGACATATCTATAAAACACCGAACATTGCTATTTATCTAGAGAGTTTTTATCAAGAAAAAGTCTCAACCAATTAAATGTGTTATTTAGCGGAAATCATGGGAGGTAATGATATGTAATTAAGGAAAGGTGTTAGCAAATACACTGTCTTGAAATTTTCTTGATAAATTTTGCGACTGTATCTATCATTTCATTTCCCTATGTTGAAATTAGCTGGTTAGCTGAAACAAAGAATATATATAAAAATGAAGTCCAAGAATTAAAAAGGTTAAAAGTAGTGTGATAAGCCAACAGTGGATCATTACGTGTAATTATAGCTTAAAAAGACCCAAGCTATGAGGGATATTGCCCAAACAATTCCTTCAACAGAGGTGTTTCTCCCTTTGGAACCACCCTCTACAATGTCGTCCTTCATTTAACGGTTCTTTCATTGTCTCATCCAGATGCATCACTGTCCGAGCGCAAATCTATGAGTGGGTTTTATCCGTCGTGGAAAAAGGCTTGGATACTTCAAGTAGTAAGCTTTGTTCTATTGCAATGGCTGAACACCCCTGCCGTTTTACTCTTCACAAGTTTCTCACTACTTCTTAAATTTCTTTTGCCATGAGTGAACTTAATATTACGAATGCATTTCAAAAATTAGTTCTAAGCACCAAGACATAAAAACCAGCTAAAAACATTAGCAGGAATGAAGAACAGGACATATAAAGTAGTTTGGTTATGATAGTCCCACATCGAAGGTTCTTACAGAACCAAGAGAAAATTTTACCTATAAAATACCCTTGTATACTTGTTGCCAATATCATATATATTTTAACATTTAGTTGTCCATTTAATTGATGATTAAATGTTTCATTAGTAATAATCTTTTTTCGATTTATTGATATCAGGAGGAGATTGTGAAGTAAAACTTAATGTTATTAATTATTTTTTTAATTCACCTGTCTTTTTGGAAATCAATGAATCGAAATAATCCGACTCTTCAATTTGTTTTTCGTTGGTGAAATCAATTTTTTTATCTATTCAATTTAATAGAATTGGTGGAGGATCATTTCTAAAATATTAGAGAAAAATAATGGGAATTACAAATATTAATTAAAACTCATAAAAATTATATACAATTTCGTCCAAAAAATATCATTGCAGCAAGTCTATCACAGAACTACATATTCAAATACACTATCTCAAAATTGATATTGAGATTTTGGAGAAAATTGTGGCATGATTTTGGTTAATAATTAGAGGTTAGTTCTGTCCAAAAATCGTGGCATGAAGGAGAATATCGTTGTTCAATTTTGAGGATTAGATTTAATACAATGCTAGGTACGAGTTCCAATTGTGGTACGATCCAGGCAAATCATGACACAATTTTGCTTGAGTCAAAACTCTACATAAGGTTTTATTCTTCAATTTTTTTGACAAACTTCAAAAGAGAGAATCTTGATAAACCAAAGGTGGGAACTTTGGGGTTAAATGTCTCCGATTTTTTTTGGGTTGAGAAACACTTTACAAACACCTTGGGTAGTGAGATCTCATTATAGGAAGGATAAAAAAGCTTTCTTTATTGTTTTCTATTTGTTGCTCTTGTAAATGGGTAGAAAATAGGGTTTGATTTTCACGATCTTGTAAGATAATTTCTTGTAACCCCTTTGCATCATTTATTTTATAGTGAATTCAAGAGTTGCTCTCTCCCCAGATGTAGGATAAATTTTTTCAAACCGAGTAAACAAATATTGGTGTGTTGTTTCTCTCTTTTTTCTTATATTTGTTGATTTGGTTATGTTTGGGGTATTTCTTCACACTTAGATTTATGTCGGTTTGTTGTTCTTGTTGCTGCTGCTGTTGGTTGAGGTTAGTTTGCTTTGCTTCACACACCAAAGTTTCATTGATGTGATTTTATTGTTTGAATTCGCAACAATTGGCACCCACAGTGGGGTAAAAGGTTAAATTGGTTAAGTGTATCATGGGTTCAACGTGGGGCATTGAGAAGTTCACCTAAAGTAATGATTTTGGGTTATGGAAAGATAAGATGCAAGTGGTGTTGACACAACAAAAGTCCGTTGATTTCGGATTTTTTTTTTACCTGATTTTCAATATTTTTCATTTATACTTCTGCTTATTTCCCACCTTTATACTTCCATTCATACTTATGCTTAATTTTTTACCTTCCATATATTTTTTAAGTATTTTTTTATATGTGAAATAGTTTCCCAAGGCCAAATCAAGTCGCCCTCGTCAAATTTCTTAATCTTGAGTCATTTATTGAATCTTGCGTTGTTTCGTTCTCATCAGATTCCAAAAATTGAAGCATGTTTTTTCGATCGATTGCTACAGTCTAAATCGAGACAAAACTGTGTAGTTGGTCTGAACAATGGAGCATTATGTGTAATTGGTCTCAAATGTGGACTTCTAGAATCTCAAGTTGGGAGAATTGCATTTTATTTCAAAATTATTGGTTTTCATCTTTGGATAGAATGGAGCATTATAAAACATGTGGAGGGAGGAAGAACATGACATATAAAATAGTTTGGTTATGATAGTCCCACATTGAAGGTTATTCAACAACCAAGAAGAAGATTTACCTATAAAATACCCTTGTATACATGTTGCCGGAGTATAACTATTCGGACCCAATAATTCACATTTTGTTGTCCAGTTACGGTTCAATAGAAATGATTTTTTTGGTTTATTGACTTCCAAATGAAGGGTGAGAGTAAAAATTACTGCTATTAATTTTTTTTACTTCACTGTGCTTTTGGAAATCAACTAATCAAAATAATCTTAGTCCTTAATTTTTTTGTTAGTGATATCATTAGTATAATTGGCTTTAGAGATTAGTGGTGGACCTTGCCTAAAATATTAAGATTGAGGATGTGACAATGATACAATAAAAAATTATAATCGAAATTTTTCTTTAAAAAAAAAATTTGAAATTCTTAAAAATTTTATACAATTTCACCCAAAAAATATCATTGCAACAACTTCAACACAGTACTAAAGCTTCAAGTATACTATCTAGTATCTACCAACCAGATAGTTGTTGAAATTGACTCAAAAATGAAGTTGAGGTTTTGGAGAAAAATCGTGACATGATATGAGAAATCGTGGCGTGATTTTGGTTCAGGATTTGTGATAGATATTTAACAAGTGTACTAATTCTATCGAAATAATAATTCTAAGTTTGTATATACGAAGACTGTGTTAATCTCAAATTAGCAATATGGTTATTATCTAGGATGTGTAAATTAAATAAGTGCCCTAGGCAGTAGCCCTAGGCAGTAGGTTTGATTGCATAAACAGTAAATAAACGGAAAGTAAAAGTTGTTTAGAAAATATAAGGAGAGATAAGATCAGGTTATTCGAATCCTCTCATTACTTCCGTTTGGTACACTGCACCTATTTCCTATGAATATTTCTCTAGTTTCACGGTGATTAACTAAATAGTCTTAATCAATCCCTTGACTTAGGACCCCCTTCTCAGATTACAGTCCATAATTCCTTAAGTGATCTAATATTCTTCGAAGGTTTTAAGAACGTTAACCTATTATCACAAATAAACGATTATCCATTCCTAGACAAACCCTGTTTATTTGAACAATTCAATTATGTCTAAGTCGTAAGCTGGGGTCAGTAGTCATTCGATCTTACCACATCAAGTTATATAGTGTCAATATATAAAAAGTATTAAAAGCAATTGAATGGAATAAAACTATAAAAAAAAGTATTAAAAGCAATTAAATTAAATAAAACTAGATTGATATTCATGAGAAATAGAGTTTCACAACAAATTCAAACAAGATTACATCATAATCATCTCAGACCTAATCTATAGAAATTAATGAGACATAATCAAAGAATTAAACAACATAACAAGAAACTAAACCCAAAACAAATGCTGAAATATGTTGTCGATTATTTTCTGTAAATTCATTTAGCTATGAATTCTGGCTAAGTTACCATACTTAATGGTATATGTGAAAATTGTAAAGAGACACGAGTAAGGGTATAATATAAGTAATACAGGAACAGAAGAAATATATACACCATTTTTTATAGGGTCAAGTTCATTAAAAGTTAATGTAATTAATTAATTTTTGATGTACTTGTTCCTTTAAAAATTATTGCACCAAAATAACTTAAGTCTTTATTTTTGTTTTCTCTATTGAACATTTTTTTTTAGGGATTCTCTATTGAACATATCTTGTTCTATATTTATCTCAATGAACTACAATTTCAAATATTCGATCGATTTAAATGATAAAAACGTGAAAATGAACTATCCAAATATCTAAAGTTATCACTAGATATTTGTTCATGCAACTTTGGACTCAGGTACATCTTAGTCAATTGTTCATTTATCTTTCGATTAATAAAACACTTAATAATCTTGTGGATTAATTTTTGATTCACAAAATCAAACACAAATATAGGAACTAATTAAAGAATAAATACAAACATGCTCAATAAAAAGAAGATAAACATTTGAAATTTTAGAAACACAAATGCATCAAATAAATTGTGATAAACAAGAGATTGGAGAGAAAGATCAAAGACATTAATCAATAATAGAAACTCCAATGAGATAACAAGTTTGTTAACAGCTGACTTTTCATTGTTTTGGTATTATCATCAAGGAGAGGCCAGAATATTATGAAATTTTACAAACTACTGAAAGAACACATAGACCGTTGATATCCCCTACGGTCGCTGCTTCTGTGTTCATAACCATGTTGTCAATGCTTCCTATTCCTCGTATGCCGCTGTCTCTCTATTTGTGTTGGTTACAAAAGTTGAAGACATTTATATATTTTAACCAAATTGCCGCGAAAAGACTTTGATTTCATTTGAGGAATTGGATTTATTTGCAACATCGGATTCCTTTTCCAAATTCCAATGGCTGTTTTGGAAGATAGGGTAGATTTTCTAGGAGTTCTAAAGAATACTATGTACAAATTCTCAGCACCAAAACATATAAAAAAGCTAGAAATACGAGGCAGGAGGAAAAAGTAACATCCTGTAGCAAAACAGATAGCACATTGTGTTGTCCCACATCGATGGTTTTGAAACAACCAAGAGAAAAATTTACCTATAAAAGACCCTTGTATACATGTATTCAAAGTAACTGTTTGGACCCGATAAGTCACATTGTGTTGTCCTCATAATTGATGATTGATTTTGAAAGTCATTAGTAAAAAATTTTGGTTTATTGATTTTTGTCAGTTCAAGTGGAGTATAACTACTTAATTAATTAAGTTGTCTCTACATATTTTGTTCCACTTGTCCTTTCAAATATTAATTTTCCAAAATAATTAGTCTCCAAATTTTCTCTCTCTGTTGAAAGATCTTCTTCCCCTTCGATTATCGTAAAAATGAATCTTTTGAACCTTGCTTTCTTTGTTTTTTGGTCAAGTGAACCTTGCTTTCTCTATTGATGTATTAGAATAAATTGTGATTAGTCTAAATCCTCCGTGAAATGTGAAAGTAAACTTTGTTTCCTTAAAATGCAATCCAACAGGTAAACTTTTTTTTTATGTTGTCATAGTAACTGATGTATTTTGACTTGGTATAAGTATTTATTTACCAATAATACCAACAATTACTGCATAACAAATACAACAAAACTTCCTATATAACAAGCTAAGATACAAGAAGGAAACCCCATCCATCATATGTAATATGTTAGACAGTAAGTCTGGAAGTAAGTTAAAAACAATACAATTATCATTTAAAGAAAGATTAAATTTAGCTAATGTATCTGCTACTTGTTTTGCTTCCTTGCAAGTTTAGTTCAACATCATTGTTCCTTCGTCGTTATCCATCCTATGAATATCCTGGACGAGTTGAAAGGACTGGTGCTCCTTTGGACAACCATCTTTAATCAGTTTAAAATTACCTTCACTATCGTGTATGATACCACTGCAGCTAGCAACTCCACTGTCGATCGCCACAGCTCCATCACAGTTAAGAGCCACAAAACCTGTTGCCGGTTATTGGTGCCTTCTAGTATTGGTTTCTCATATTATAATGCACAAACTAATCAAGTATCTTCTATAGCTACGATTGTGACTGACGTTAATGTTACTTGGTTATGCAGAAATAAGTTGAGATGCGATAACAAGGTTATCAATTGGTGCTCTACTCTTGAGCAAATTTATTCCAACACTTCTTTATTTAATAATTGAGTGATGCTATATGTCACGAGACATATGCTCGCGAATTTCAGAAAACTCTATTTGTCAATTGTGATATCCCTTTCTTACAAGGTTAGTTAATCATATATATTCCTTTCCTATAGAGATATGAAGGGTTGTGAGAAAAAAGAGATAAAACAGAAGATATCAAGTGGCCAAGCAATACAGTCGATCGCAATACTTTCGTGATTGTAAATTTGTAATATTCAGAATATTTAGCATTTTCCTCAATAATTACACGAAATGCACTTCCTCTCCTTCGAACTTACAGAAACCTTTAATCCATATTGCACCACTGCTGCACCACAGATCAAGTATGTAATCTTTACCTTCACCTCGTCCTCGTTTAGTATTTTTCGTTTTTCCTCTTCTGTCATATCAATTTTCTTGTTTTTAATTTGTATGCAAGAAAAACAATCTTGAGTATGTTTAGTTGTTCACACTTGAATATGGAATTCAAGAAACTGTGCACCATTTCATTTTAGAATTTGTTATAGTAATGAGAACATGTCAGTGTAATGCGTGCAATTTTAGAAAAGGATGAAAATGAACACATAAAGTAACCATATATTATCTCGCAACTCAAAAAGGATGAATGGTGCAATGGCTTGAAACAGTTTCATGTGCATCTAAAAAAGCATCTTCATCATTTTCAACTTTCTTCACATTAGAATTTCTGTTTCAATTGCAACGTTTGATTAATTTTCCAATGGATGTTTGGAAGACTTGGTAGATTTTCAGGAGTGTTTGAATGGATCTGACATATAATATAGTATGGTTTGAATAGTCCCACATCGAAGGTTCTTAAACAAGCAAGAGGAAGATTAGTTATAAAACTAACAGTTTGGATTCATTCCAGTAATTCGGGATGATGTCCACTTAATTTATAATAATTAAGTTATGTGTAGTAATTTACGGTGCATTGATTTTTGTGGGTGTTCTGAAGGGAAAAAAATTAGTTTTACATAATTTTATTTCCTTCATGCCATCTTCTAAAATTAATGTACCCAATGTAGTATTTTTTTTTTCTTCATCTTTGTAGCTTGCGCTGGATGTCCTCTATCATCTTGTATTTCGAACAAGGCAAGTGAAATAAGTTCATTTTTCAATTATCATTTAACGACTAAGTTATTGATCGTACTAATGAAATTGGAGGCCTAACCCATCCTTAAAAACTGATTCATAAGGTAAGGATTGCCTGTCGATTTCAAGGGACACTCACATCGGATAGATAAGACTCTTGATAAGAGTTTATAAAGAGGAGGCAATCCTCATCTTATGAACCGGTTTTTAAGAATGAGTTAGGCCTCCAATTTCATTACCACTTGGTTTGCCTCTCTGCAAATATTGTTCGACATGAACTTACCTACGTTGTTATAGATCCTATAAATATCCTGACGAGTTGAAAGGACTTGTGCTCCTTTTGACAACCATCTTTAACCAGTTTGATAGCAATTAAGGATTCCGATTCAACCCTAATGAGTCTATGTCCTCTTTGCCACGCCAGATTTAGACCTTTGATCGAAAGTCCCCCATATCAAACATCCTAATGTATAAGGAAAAGACAACCTTGAAATTACCTTCACTACCGCGTATGACACCACCACAGCCAGCAACGCCTCTGTCGATCGCCACAGCTCTATCATAGATAAGAGCCACAAAATCTGCTGGAGGTTACTTCCTTCTACTATTCACCGGATCTCCATCTCTCATGGCATGAATAGTACTAGCAATGTATGAAAGAGGGATTCCTCGTGTTCATTACATCGCAGACAATCATTATCAACACACTAAACAAGCTGCCCAACAAATGTTTAATTTCTTGTATCATTTAATAAAATATTTAATGTTAATATCCTATGGCTGCACTATAATGGTTCAGATAAAAAAATATTTTAAAAGTTCATATCAGGATCCTATCCACAAATTACTGGTTGCTCAAATTACAAAGCATAAACAAACTTATCAAGTATCTACTATCTACTTCGTATATACATAAAATCAAGAAAATCCATATTGCTATAGACTAATTTGTCAGTTTCTCTTTCTCTTGTCACAATCTATGCAATGAAGCTCGTCCTAATTCAAAATTTAACAAATTCAAAGTTCGAAAAAATAGAAAATCTCAACACCAAGACATATCAAATAACTAGAAACATGAGGAAGAAGTAACACACTCTAGATTTTGGTTTGAACTGTCCCACATCGATGGTGTTAAACGACCATAGAAAGATTTACCTATAAAAGACCCTTGTGCGTTGACCATTTAGACCCAAAAATGAAATGCACTTTGTGCTTTCCACTTAGTTTATAAAAGTGGTCATAGTATGTAATAACTTTTGGTGCATTGGTTTTCGAAAGTACCGGACATTTGGAAGAATTAAATTTTAAATTTTCATATGCCGGTATTTTTGAAAATCAATATACTAAAATAAATCAAGTTCCTAAATTTTTTAACTTCATTTGTTGGATAGAGTTGTCTGTAATCCTCTAATATTGAACTGAGAACTGAACTGAGCCAATGATCCTTTATTTTTTTTTTTCCTTCTAGAGTTTCACATCTTACATGCTTATGCTTACTATTACTGAACCATAATTCCACTGTTACTGAACTATCGTAATATGAATTGAAAAAATGGCATTGAACAACTCGAGCAAAAACAACACAAATTTCTTAATAAACACCAATTAAAAGAAACTCAAAGAGTATAAATAAATGTTCAATTTTTTTTGAAGATAAATGTTCAAAATCTTGTCAATATTTGAGTTAGCCTTAATCTTTTTTATTTTGTTACAAGATCTCTTATTTCTTTTTTAGCAAGAAAGTACTAATTTTTTTGTTACGTATCCTAACATGGAATCCCTCAAATAGTTAAATATATATATCCCCGGCCACTCACTCTCCTCTCCAATTTTTCTACTCCCAAAACAAACAATCTTCTTCTCTCGCAAGCAAGCAATGGCTGCTTCCTCTCTTACGATTCTCTCCTCCTCCGGTCTCCTCTCAAAGTCTCTCCATCGCCCCATCGTCTATTCTCTCCTTCACCCCTTTGCCTTTTTCGCTTACCGTTATTTCAAATCCAATCCACATCACCTTTGCCCCGTCTGTTTTGCT
>Ga0315913_1000858_pt1 | contig 30289 bp, 17 predicted proteins | sample MpolsnodulesMG_FD_207736 | JGI IMG/M metagenome (GOLD analysis project Ga0315913, IMG submission 207736) | Medicago polymorpha root nodule microbial communities from Los Angeles, California, United States - small nodules | ecosystem: Host-associated > Plants > Roots > Nodule | place: USA...
ATCGCGCTTCAGTGACTTTAAAGCGCCAAAGGCATGTGACTTTGGACACTTGTGAGCCATTAGATCAATCCTACATTTCATGTTTTGCCATGTGTCCATTTTGTTCAAGAAAAAATCAACAACAAAAAACTGCATTTTCAACTCCTCTTTTATCTCCACACGCCTACTCCTTCCTGCCATACACACCTCGACCAAATAATCACAGGACCACCACCGCCACCATTAAAGTTTGCAAAAATCGGCGTCGGCGGGAGAATCAGATTCTATGAGAAATACCGGTACAATGATGATGGAAGAAGTGAGGTGTGATGGTGAGGATGAAGTGAAGTGCGATGGTGACTGAGATCTGGTGGCGACCCGTTGGGAGGGAGAAGACAATTTTATGTCGTTTCTAACTCTTTTAGTTTATAATTGTTTTTAATAAAAGATAAAAATAAAAAATAAAAAACAGAAGGAAAGAACGACGATGAGAGGCGGCGGATGGTGGTTGAAATGGTGGGGGTGGTTAGAAGTGAGGTAAAGAAGGGGATGAAGAAAGAAACGAGAGGCTCTTGATTTCTGTTTTGTTTGGATTTACTCATATTATTTGCTTTTGTTTTTGTTAAATAATGTATGCCACATGGCAATACCTAGTTGGTCGAATGGCAGGTAACATTGGCGCCTTAAAGGCACTGAAGTGGTGTCCATTTTTGGGTGCTCCTCTTATTCTACAAATTCGATTTTGATGCATCTCATTTAAATTTGTCTTCTATTTTTGCCTTGCGAATGTTTAGCATGCATGTTTTCTATTTTGATAATTGGCGGACTTTTGTTCTGTTTTTTTGTTGGGAGTAGTGAATGTTGTTGGATTGTATTTGAGATCGGTTCCCGTAAATTATAAAGTTATAAAGGACGCTGGTTATAGTTTTTTTTTTTAATTTTTAAAAAAAGACCATTTTTATTAAAATAATCACTTTTAAAAGTAGTGTATGAGCTAGATACAACCTTCAAAAAATCAAAATCTAACAAAAAAAATAGAAAACAACTTCAAATTAGAATATGTTAATGATTTGGTTGTTACAAAATAAAAAAATGATTTAGACATTTAATAATTTAAATATTATTTTTTAGAGATTTTCTAAATAATAATATATTTTACCACAAAAAAAATAAGAATCTATTTTGTATTTTCTTATCATAATAAAAATCACTTTCTCTTGACAAAAAAAATCACTTTATATATATGAAAAAAAGTTCCCGGAGGGGCCGTTTGGTTTAACAGAGGGGAGGAGATGGGAGATATTTTAATTAAATATATGTTTGGTTCAAAAGAAGGGAGGGGAGGGGAGAGATTTTAATTAAAAATGTGTTTAGTTCACAGGAGAAATTGAGATATTTTTAAAATTAATTTACCTTTTTACCCTTAAACTTAATTAAATATACAAAAATATTTGTTTTCACGATTTCATAGACCGAAAGACACGAATACATCTAATAATAAAAGTTTCTCTCAAAAAAAATCTAATAATAAAAGTTGTAACAGAAATAATATAACCGAATAATAATAAAACTTGTTACAAGAATAATATAACCTAATAATAATTAAAACTGTTACAAGAATAATATAACCTAATAACAATATAAGATTATAAGACTTGATCAAAAAAAAAAAAGATTATAAGTTGTTAAAAGAAAACATTGAGATATTAAATTAATTAAAGATTGATTTTGGCATTGCAATAAAATTTTAAAGAGATCACCCCCCTCCAAAAAATTTCAATTCAAAGAGAAACAAAAGTAGGACTTGAAGAGATTTTTGTTGCCCTACTCTCCCCTCCTTCTAAAAATTGAATCAAACACGTCAAATTAAAAATATCCCTTCTAAAACTCTCGAACTAAACGGACCATGAACTTCTTTTAATTTGAAGTTGTTATTTTCTCTCCTCTAAAAAAAAATTGAGACTCGGTTATTTTGAATTATAAAACATGATTTGACAATAACTACCACAATAAAAATGTAGTTCTGAAATAAAAGAAATTTTGTATGCCATTTTATAAAATAGTTATATAATTTGCAGCATTTGTTTAGGTATATATAACTTTAGAACATGTCAATAAAATGAGAGTGCGAAGTTCATGAATATAGGTGTGAAGTTCAGGGTAAAAACATTATCACTCATTACCGAAAAGCACTCACGTGTTCGTCTTTCCGTTCTTTTTATTGCACTAACATTTAAAAATTATGAACGATGTTTTTTTTTTTTTATGAAATTTTGATTTTGGTTAAAACTAAAATATAAACATTTGTTGCTTTCAAGTTATAACAAATCAAACTAACCATGATTTTTTATTTCAATGACACCAACAATATAACAAAAAAAAAAATAATCTAAACTCTTTTTTTTTTTGAATGACACCAACAACAAAAAGTTGTTTAAGAGTATAATTGGGGTAATGAAAAAATAAGTATAGATATACTCATCATGTTTTTTTTACACTTTTTAAATAATAAAGAAAAACAATTGACATACATATACTCATATCGTGTTTGTTACACTTTTATTGTAATATTTGAATTTCATCTTATTTATTTGTTATATGTGCTATTTGTATTGAAAGTTGATGATAATTTTAGAAAGAGAAAAAGTCAGTCTGAAAATGCTAGAACATATTATTTTCTTTATATATAGTATAGATAAGCGTAAAGATTGACACTTTTTTACTGCATTAACGTTTGTAAATTATAACCGGTGTTTTTCTTATAAAATTTTGATTTTGATTAAAAGTATAAATATAAATATTTGTGACTTTAATTATAACAAATCCAACAAAAAAATATTTATCTTTTCTGTTGTAAACATGGTATCCTCTGCATACGATTGGGGAGACTAATCCCTCAAGCCTTGTGGGACCCAAATGGATGGCAAACTCTCCCTGAGAGTTTTAACGTTGTTTTATCCTCCGCACGCGTAACTGCGGAGATTAATCCTTCGAGTCTTGTGAAACCCAAATAAGCGGCAAACTCTCCTTAAGACTTTTAACGATGTTGCATACCCAATGTTGGATTCGAATCCAGGACCTTGGTTAAGCTAGAAGAGACTCGTGCACAAATCATATTTATCTACTTCAATCACACAAACAATATAACAAATATAATATAAATTCTTACCTTTTTTTAATGATATCAACAATAAACATTAATATTCCTTTAAAAAAACAATAAACATTATTATAGAATTTGTTTAATTAAGGGTATAATTTGAATAATGAAAAAACCAGCCCAAAAGCCCCTATTGCAATCACAGTATTCCTCCTATTGTTGTGAATTGTTCCTATTTTAATGAGATTTAACTAAATTTTCAATTTATAATTTAAATAAAAATGATAAAATGGTTTAAATGAAGAGATAAAACCGGAAAGAAAAATCCATCCAAAATGATGTATTTCCTTTAAATTTTGATATAGATGAATAGATTATATTGTTTTTATTGTAGTGGATTAATTCCTATTTTAATGAGATTTACTTTTCTTGTTTAATAATTTTAATAATATTATAAAAAGTTAAAATAGTAAATAAAATAGTTTAAATAAAGGGTAAAATAGGAAAGAAAAAAGCTAACCCGTGTATTCTCTTTATATAGTATAGATAGATAGATGTCTATGAAGAATGTTTTAACAAATAAAAAAAAGTTTTATTTAGATTAAAAAATGGTTGAGAAGGTTGGTACGAGACTCATGAGTTTTAACAAATGAAAAATTGGGTTGAAAAATGTATGACAAAGAATTTGTTGAGTGTTTGTTACACACTTTCAATACACTATTTTTTGTTGGTTAAAATTTATATGGATTCCGATATATTATGTGAGTTTTATATAAATTTGATGGGATTCGTGAATTTTAACCAATAAAAAAAATGTTAAAAAATGTGTGACAAACATTTTTTTTAGTGAGTGTGACGAACAATGTGTTGTTTACAATAGTAATGTTTTAAAAATTGGATAGTATTCTATCGTTTGAACCGGGAACTAGTCGATTGGCTGATTGGTTTTGTCCTCACTATAATGTAGTATAATTGAACCAATTATTTGTCCCGTCAGAGTTCAACTTTTAAAACATTGATCCATAGCATCTTTATTTCCTTTCAAAAAAAAAATCTCTTTTTAGACGTTTAGAAAATAGTCTCGTGGGCATAACTCAGTTAATAGGGACAATGCATAATATATGCAGGGGCTGGGGTTCGAATCTCGGATACCCCAATTGATCTTCACATTCATTTAAAATGTGCGAGCTACGGCCAATAAGATACTTGAAAAAAAAACGCAATCTTTATTTTTTATTGTGCTTGTTGAATATATATCCTATATTCTATTGTGTAATATTCATTTTAATTTAATTTGCTTGTTTAGAAACAATTTTGTTCACCAGTGCTTATAATCTTGTAAAACAATTTGCGAAAAGACTATGAACTCTAGTAAGGTCATTGTCTCAACGACAAACGGCAGTTCATACTGAACAATAAGTATTCCTAGTTATTATGAAGGTTTTTAAATTTGTGGTTGCAGTTGGGATTTATGCTGCCAAAGTCTAAAAAAACTTGATGCTGCATTGCAGCTGCAAATGCAACCACGGTCGTTGGCATTTTGCTTCAAAAATGTTTATTAGAATTGGATAAATTTCTTTTTTTATTGATGAATAAATTTTTTTGATGTTGCACACAAGCTTCGTTGGGAAATCCATTAGTTTACGGAAGAGTTAACATAAAAAAGATAAAAAATAAATAAAAATACTTGCACCTTTAAATATTTCACACAATACACACGAATGAATCAAAAGAGTGAATATTGTAACTAAGAAGAGAGAAAGGAACCGTAGCAGCCATGGTTCCTAGAAGCGAGAGTAAAGTTGTAAATTTAGGGTTAATTTTGCATTAGAGTTAATTTTGATCGATTGTCCTAGCACAAATTACATGACTCAATTTTTTTTTATTGAGATTTGAGGTTAAAGTTGAAGAAACACAAATGATCCGATAAGTTTTTTTGTCTTTTGGTTCATTTGATTTAAACTATTGAACTGAACTGCGTTATTCGTGAACTTAAATCGAGTCGAGTTTGAATTGAAAAAAATAGTTTATGACAAACTCGAGTTGAGTTTTGAAGTCAACCAACTTTTATCAAGTCAGACTGAATTGAACCAAGTTCTACTCACACTAGACTCATTTCCATCCTAAGTTTTGCTATGGACACACATATTTGTTTTCCTGCCATTTTCTTTGATATAAATCTTGGTGGCTGAGAGCTGGCTGACATAACTAAGACCGAAACAATTAGATGTCAATTGCTACATTTCCTTTTATGGATTGGTCTTTTATCTTGATGATTTGATACCTTGGATTCAATTTTGTAAAGGTAAACAACCATTTTGGTTTGTGAATGTGTGAGACGCTTTCAGTATAGTTCCTAAATATATCAAAATTGTAAATACATCTTCAAGTGTGTCTTCAGTTAGTCATTTTGGTCCTCAAACGTGTTCTCGTTAGTTCCATTGTGCTAAAAGTGTAGAAAATATGGTCACTACTTAGAGATGGCATTGTTTTCTGAAGTGTCACTATAGTCTATAGCTATTCTGTTTGTTCCATATAACTATACAGCTTCCACGGTTGAATACTATGTTGGCTAGGGGGAAGAAACTAATGGCTCTGTCTTCGGTTGAATACTATGTTGGCTTCCACGGTTGAATACTATGTTCCATAAAATTTTAACTTATAAAGCAATAATATATCGAATAAATTATAAGGAATTCATGAACATGTATCAAACTACATAAATTATTCTAAAAAAATCTAGACCTTCTCTATTTAAAAAAAAAGGTTGGTCTGACGTAAGTCCTGTAAACCGTCGGCCTATTCTCATTCTTAATCCAAAAGCGTTTAAACAAGAATGGAAACTAATACACAACAGTTGGCAGCTACTCTTGTTGCAACTTACTGTTTTTTTCCTAACATAACTTCAATGGATTTTAGTATGTAGTATCCACTCCAGTATAACGTCCACTTATTGCAACAAATGCAACGGTATAAGATCTCAGTTCCTAAAATGCACAATCTCGCTCATTCACTAAGATTGAGATGTAGAACCGGTCTTTAACTCTTAAATGATTTCACTTTTAATATTTTTCATCTTTAATGTCGTCCAAATAATAATGTGGGTTAATGAAGATGAAGAATCTGACCAATCATATGACTTAATATTTGAAGAGGATGTTAAAAGTGGTTCTACATCTCAATGGATGAGTGAAACCGTTTTGAGAAACTCAGTCCTTATACCATTGCAATTGTTGCAATAAGTGGGTGTGATATAAGAGAGGTTATTATATACCAAAAGCTAGCAAAGTCATGACAGAAAATAGATGCAGGGGCAAGAAGGTAGTTATGATGAATTTATTTGAGTGGAGTTTATGATGACCAAATTAAAAGAAGATCAATTGATTTGGAGAGTTTTGTGATGACTGAACCAAAAGAAGATTTGACACAACCGTCGACTTTGATATTTTTGCAACAATCTAATTAAAAGAGGATTTAAGTAGCTATGGACTTCGAGATTTTTGCAATAATCCATCTAAAAGTGAACTTGACGCAATCATCAAATTTGAGATATTTGCAATAACCGAACTAAAAGAGGATTTAACACAACTATCGACTTTGAGATTTTTGTGATGACCAAAACAAAAGAATTTTGTATAGTCATCGTCTTTCAGATTTTTTGTGTTGATCGAATCAAAAGATGATTTGACGCAATCATCGAATTTGATATTTTTGCAATAACCGTACAAAAAGAGAATTTAGCGCAGCTATCGAATTTGAGATTTTTGCAATGATTAAATCAAAAGAGGATTTGAAGTAGTCACCAATTTTGAGATTTTTGCAATAACCGAACTAAAAGAGAATTCAGTACAGTTATCAACTTTGACATTTTTTAAGATGATTGAATCAAAACCGGATTTGTACAATTATCAACTTTGAGATTTTTGTAATGACCAAACTAAGAGGATTCAACGTCTTCTACTTTGAGATTTTTACGGTAACCGAACTAAAGAGTATTTAACTCATTTATCAACTTGCATTTATTAAAATCATTTAAACAACGAAACCAAAAGAGAATCTAAAGCACCCATTATTAATATTTTAAATTTTGGATTTGTTATTAAGAAGATTTTGTAAAAATAGGTAAAGAAGCATTATTAATCTCAAAAAATAGGTAAAGAAGCATTATTATCCTTCCTAATATAACATTATAAAAAAAGATAGGTAAAGAAGCAAAAGAGTAGGGATTTGGAATAGAGTACTGATGCAGAAACGGCAGCAACACTTCTCCCTCTGTTGAACTTGTTCACTTCTTCTTCTATTGTTTCTTTTCAACTTTATCTCAAACACAACTCCGGCTGATGTTTCGGGGACGCCAGTTGAATCCGGTAACGACGAGACAGCAGTGGTGGATGGGTTTGGCGTGGAGAGGAAGAAGTATTAGTTTTACATTTTTACTGCCTCTCCTTGTCTATATTATCGGTTCCCTCTTTTCAGACTCTGTTTCAGGTTTCATCCTCTCTTTTCTGGTTTTTATTCTTCTAATTTTGTTTGCATTTATACTCAAATATTAGGGTTAAAGAGGAGGAAAATGACAAGATTGTAAGGCTGTTGGCATTATGACATGTGACCAACATTGTAACAAAATGCTGTTATTCAACACAAGAATGGAAACAAGTAAAAAGCAATATTTGGATCATGCCAAGGTTTTTGGATTGTGGCATGTAACCAACATTGCAGCAAACGCAGGTTTAGAGCACAAAAATGGAAACAAGTAAAAAACAAATGTGAAAGAAATATCGGGTTCATGCCAAAGAAAAAAGAACCGTTTAATTAAATTAGAAATGACACAACTTTCTAATTTTTCCTCCCAACAAAAACTTTCTTATTTCTTTTTTATTTATTTATTTTACTGGACGGTTTTTTCTAGATAATCATTTCTAAATTTGTGGGTATTGATGTGGACTAATTAAAATGAAGGCTTAAATGCTATTTTAATCCTTTAAGTATTTAATTGGTATCGCTTTGGTCCCTTAACTAAAAAAAAAAATTATTGTTTGAGCACTTTAAGTTTTTTTTTAGTCTTATTTTGGTCCCTTCTGTTAGGTTTCCGTTATGTTTAATAAAAAACGTTAAGTGTGGACACGTGTCACCTTGTCATCGGCTCTGAGAATATTTTTTACAAAAAAAAAAAAAAAATTTTATAAAAAATAATAATATTTTTTTACAATTTTTTTAATATATATATTTTATTTTTTTGTAAAAAAAATTCCCAGAACCAATGACAAGGTGACATGTATCACTTTGTCATTGACTCTGAGATTTTTTAAAAAAATAATATTTTTTTGTAAAAAAATAAAATCTCAGAGCCAATGACAAAGTGACACGTGTCCATGAGTTAACTTTTTTTTTTAAAACCCTAACGGAAACCTATTTGAAGGGACCAAAACGAGACAAAAAAAAACTTAAGGTACTCAAACAATCTTTTTTTTAGTTAAGGGACCAAAGCGATACCAACTAAATACTTAAAGAACCAAAAGAGCATTTAAGCCTAAAATGAATAATGTGAACTTACATTAAATAAGTCACACATATAATTACATTTTACATATTTTGAATATATTTTTGTTATTTACATGCTCAACCCACATTCAATTAATGTGTCTTTATATTTTAAATCAAAAAATCTAATGAAATCTTTCGTTACCTCATTTCAATTATTTAGGCATATTTTATTCTTTTTTTCTTTACTGTTTTTTGTTTCATCTCTTCTTTTTTCTTCAAATTTTTTTACACTATGTTTTAGTGTATTTTCAATTTTGGTTCTTCTTCTCTCACAAATTCACAAAATTCATTATTTTTCTACCCTAGAAAGATCTAAAAAAAAAGAGCACAAACGCTATTTTCTTTTACAACAATTAGATTATATATTCTCTACCCAAAAAAGAATGTATATTTTTATTTGTTTATATATCAATACTAGTTTAAACATTATAGTTTTTTGACATGATGACTAAACTTTATTTTTTTCCAACATATAAATATATTAGTCTTAAAAATAATTTTTTTGATACGAATAAAAAAATATTGGTCTAAATGTTATGTAATTAACGAATTTAAAACACCTTTTTGTAAAAAAAAAATTGAAATTGTGTATTTTATATTAAATGTACAAATTTTGTTATACTTAATTGCTTTTGTTAATTTATATTTTATATCAATAGTATACATATAAAGTAAGGTTTTTTTATGCCACATGTCGCTTTCACGTTTATTCTAAATATTTTTTATTATTTTTTCTATCTTCTGAAACTAATGTTTTATTTGGCATAAATATTTTTTTTAGAATCTTAGCTATGAATACTTATGAAGCAATGTCAAGTCACATACAGTTATGGAAAATGGTGATATTTGAGAAAATAAAAGTGATCATATATAATTACAAGTGCGAGTATTAGGTTGGTGTTAGACACAGCTTTAATCTCATGTGTCTGTGCTACATAGTTGGATACACAAATTTATTTTCCTATCATTTTCTTTGATATTAATCTTTGTAGTCGAGAGTTGGCTGATATAACTACGAATGAAATATTTAGATGTCAATTCTTACATTTTCTTTGATGAATTGACCTTTTATATTGATGAGAATACCTTTACCATTTTCTCTAGGTCTTAGGTTCGAATACCTTAATTATGGGTCAACAATTTCTATGTTGGGCCAATCCATATTCTAGCTTCAATTTAACTCCCCGCTAGTGGACAGTGGGATTGGTTCCCTGAACTAGTCGGTCTTTAAGCCAAATATCGAGTTTAAAAAATAAAAAAAAAAAACAAGAAATCAAAACTGCTTAAATTTGTCAGCCCCATTGTTCTTATAGCGTAATATATTGTGTGCATGCAATCAAAATTGGTCAGTAGTTAGAGATGGCATCCCTCTGCTAATTAAACTACCACTATAGCTATTCAGTGTATGTTCTATATAATTAATTACTCTGTAATAGTGTGATGGGTGCCACACATTTCGCACTGTCGAATACCATTGAGATTAGGGGGTAGAAACTTATGACCCTGTTTGTTAAGGGAAACTATGTTTTTTGTGTTGCTGAATTTAATGTTCTATACTCTATGATTTGCTCGCATTTTCTGTCAGTAAAACGTACAATTCCCACTCTTTTTTGTTAAAATAAATTTCTCATTCATCGAAATTATCTTACTTGGCTGCTAATTAAAGTTCGTTTTAAGTGATGCAGATTGATGTGCTCGAGGTTGATGGAAACTATTATGGGATGCACTTTTCTAAATTGTGTATGGCATAATAAGATATGATTTTTGTTTTTAGTCTATAGCTAGTCCGTGCTTATCGCTATAAACAATCAAAAAAGAAAATTGAATGACTTGAAACTAGGTTTATTATTGAAGACTGACTAACTTATTTTCAAGATTCTGCTTACAGTGGAATCTCACTATATCGATTATATTATCTTGTGGTTGTAGGTTTCTCTGGCTGTCACCGGTACGAGGCTCACCAGCGACTTGGACTCCCCACCATACACTGCAAAATACGGTGTGGCACAAAAGAGACTCTAAGGTTAGTTAATATGTTTGGTTAACTACAAATGAAAGCATCGGTGATCAATATGAATTCATTGTCTCGGCTTATTGATTTTCGTTTCTCATGCAGGCATCACATGCGCTAAAATATGTGAGCATTTAATCATTGAAAGTTAATGACAGGAGTCTCTTGCTCTTTCTACTCAAAGCATATAGTGGTTCCCGTTTAATCATATTATAGATGATAAATCGTGTTTATATTCATACATGAAGATGCAAATGTTTCTTTTTAACTTTTTAATGACCAAGACCAAGAAGAGTACAGTGTTCTGTTGCTAGTAAAAAGAATACAATTCATAATCCAATTCCTCTTACTCCATGTGTTGGTTATTATGTATGGTATTCTTCAAAAGAAAAAATATTATTATTTATCGTAGGTCTGTTTCTTCCCGAAAGAATGGAGCATCACCCGTGAGGGGTAGTCAAAATAGTGTGTACCTATGGTTAATAAAAATATAGCATTTAAATTTAGGGTTATCCAAACATGTGCTTTTAAAACGTATGTTAAAGATTTCAGTAAATAATTATTGACAAAAAATAATTGTCAACTTTTTTATAAATAAATTGATAGAATTTCTAATACATGATTTTTATCTTTGGTGTATTAATATGTGCCTTAAGACATGCTAATTTAAATAGAAAACTTGTATACAAGACATAATCTATCTAACTACACAAGTGCATCTTAATCTTCCTGTTCTACTCTAACTTTAGACCTGAAACTAAAATTCCTAGCCTTAAAGATTATAGGTTCCATGTCTTACTCCTTTATTATACTCCCTCTGATCTCTACTGTAAGAGAAAGTTTATTTTTTTTTAAGTTCATTCAATAAATGATATCTTTAATCCTTAATATAGACTAAATACAACATTACATTGATTGAATGAATATAAAAAGTAAACTTTCTCTTCTGTTGTAGTAATTAGAGACGGGAGTAGTAACACTTTACTAGGGATCCAGTCCTAAAATAATTACTCAATTCGTCTCATATTAAGTGACACAGTTGGCCTCGTAGTATTCAAACATTGTTGCAACTATTCACTTTTCAATACATAACATAGAAAATAAATGCTTTCTGTCGAGGAATTTAATTAAAAAACACTTTATCACACATATTTTAATGTTCTATCCTATTGATTATTTTTATATAGTTTGACAATTTTAAAATGTGTTTTTTTTATGCAACGACATTACCTCGGACTAATTTGACTGGAGAAAATCTACAAAGAAGAAATAATTCAAACTGTATTGAATGATAAATTATAAGTTAATTACACACATCAAACATCAAATCACCATTCTATAAAAGATGCAATCTTTTTTCACTGCACTGCATTTTAAAGCAACCCTCTCTTCTTTTATTTAGCAACCATCAGTACCGGTGGTGTTTTTAATTTTTGATTTTGTTTATATTTTTGGTTAACAATTTACGCGTGATTCCTACATGAGAATCAGGTCTGTTGGGTTTGTTAAACCTCTAATTGATTTGGCGTTTTTTTGTTTCTTTTTTCACTCTTAAAATTAATTAACTTCCATTTATAATTTAATGCATTCCTTTTCTTTTTACGTACATTGAATAGGGTTTAGGGTTTAGGATGGCATAGACGCAAGTTTAGCCTATTTGCTTTATTTTGCTGATTGATAACCGCCTATTTGCATTATTTTGCTGATTGGCAGGCCTTCTGTTATGTTTTATAGGACTTGTTTGACTTGCGTTGGCCAAGTGGCGAGCGTTGTATGTACGAGTGGTTATCGCGAGTTATAAAGTTGTTTTGCAAGAAGATTTTTTTTATTTTTAATAATCACTTTTAAAGTATTGCGTTATTAGTTACAACCTTTGCAAAAATCTGAATCTAACAAAAAAGAATAAGAGAAAACAACTTTAAATTAGAAAATGTTAATGATTTGGTTGTTATTGAGTAAGAAAAATGATTTAGACATTTAATAATTTAAAGATTTTTTTTTAAGATTTTAGCAAAAAAAAGAATATATTTTACCACAAAAAAAAATCTATTTTGTGTTTTTCTTATCATAATAAAAATCAATTTCATTAAAAAAAATTAGTTTTTTTGAATACAATTGTATAAAAGTGATTTTTTTTTTTTACAAAACAACCTCCATCTTTCGACACTTATTTTCTATCTCCTCTAAAACAGTGTACTTTTTAGAAGTTACTCTTATTCTCTCTCGCCCAAGTCTCGAATCGAGTTTCTCTCAATTGTAGGATATATAAACCTTGCAACCATGTGACTTTTGGGAGACAGACTAGAAGTTACTCTTAACTTCTTCTAGTTTGAAGGTGTTATTTTCTCTTCCTAAAAAATAGAAATAAAAATTGAGACTTGTTATTTTGAATTATATAATATTATGTGACAATAACTACCAATAAAATAAAAATGCAGTACTCAATTAATTATTATTTTTGACAAATCAATAAAAGAAATTTGGTATGCCATTTTATAAAATAAAGTTATATATTTTGCATCATTTGTGTATGTATATATAACTTTAGAACATGTCGATAAAATGTGAGTGCGAAGTTCATGGATGTAGGTGTGAAGTTCATGAATATAGATGCCTTGACTATGAAGATTGTTTTAACAAATAAAAAAAAAGGTTTTATTTAGACTAAAAAATGGTTGAGAAGGTTGGTATACTCATATGGTGGAGAGGATCTTAACTCTAAAAAAAATGTGTTTTAAAATGTGTGACAAAGAGTGTGTTGAATGTTTGTTACACATTTTCAATACAATATTTTTTATTGGTTAAAATTCACATGAGCTTTAGCATATCACGTTGGTTTCAATAAATTTGATAGGACGCATGAATTTTAACCAATAAAAAAAGGGTTGAAAAGTGTGTCACAAACAATGTGTTGTTCATGACATTAATGTTTTAAAAATTGGATAGTATTCTATCGTTTGAACCGGGAACTAGTCAATTCGGTTATTGGTTTTGTCCTCAAGTATAATTGAAACGCCATTGGTTCAAGGGCTTTAGCATATCATTGGTTTCATAAAAATTTGATAGGACATATATTTTAACCAATAAAAAAAGTGTTGAAAAGTGTGTCACAAACAATATGTGTTGTTCATGACACTAATGTTTTAAAAATTGGATAGTATTCTATCGTTTGAACTGAGAATTAGTCAATTCGTTTATTGATTTTGTCCTCACTATAATGTAGTATAATTGAATCGTCATTGATTCCATTGTTTTTTTTAAAAAATATTTATCTATTTGGTTCAATTATGGTTGAATTGATTGAATCATGACCAATAGGTCTGGTCATAGTTCAACTTTTAAAACATTGATTGGCATCTCTATTTAGACTAGCAGAAAGCAATCTTTATTTTTTATTGTGCTTGTTGAATATATATTGTATTGTGTAATATTCATTATAATTTAATGAGTTTATAGTGTTTTTCTCCCGTAAAATAGGTCATTTTTGGTATACCCCCTAAAAAAATTTCGGTTTAGAATTCTTCCTTGTAAAATTTGTTTTTTCTAGAATACCGTTCTAGTAGGCCTTTTTCAGATTTTTTTTTTTTCAAAATTTTTGTTTTTAAATGGCCTATTAGGGGCATCCCGGAAAAAAAAACATTACAAGGACGAATTCCAAACCGAAAATTTCTTAGGGGTAAACCGGAAATGCTTATTTTCCAGGGGAATATTTGTCTGATTTCAACTAAAACTGATCCTGCAGCGTCCATGTAGGGTAATCTTGTAGTTCCCGAATGATTTCCACAGTATGGTTGCATTTTTTATTTATTGTCAGTATCATGTACAAGTTGTTCTTTCCTCTCAAAAAAAAAATGTACAAGTTGTTCTTCCACCAGGATCTCATCCCAAACAACAATTGTCTGTCAGTGTCACGTAAAGAAATAAAATGCGATTTTGTCACTGAGATAGAAACAATTTTGCTCACTAGTGCTTATAATCTTGTTAAAAATTGAAAACTTATTTTATCCCAAAACAAAGACTATGAACACTAATAAGGTCATTTAGTCTCAGTGACAAACTGTAGTTCATACTGAACAATAAGTATTCCTAGTTATTAGGAAGGTTTTAAAATTTATGGTTGCAATTGGGATTTATGATGCTGTCAAGGTCTAAAAAAAACTTGATGCTGCATTGCAGTTGCAAATGCAACCACGGTCGTTGACATTTTGCTTCAAAAATGTTTATTAGAATTGGATAAATTTCTAATTTTGTTTATTGATGAATAAATTTTTCTGATGTAGCACGCAAGCTTCATTGGGAAATCCATTAGTTTGCAGAAGAGTTAACATAAAAAAGATAAAAAATAAAAATAAAAATTACTTGCACCTTTGAAGAGGAAGACCTGAGTTGGAGAAATTGAAGTTGTTACCCTAAGAATAGAGAAAGGAACCGTAGCAGCCATGGTTCCTAGAAGCGAGAGTGAAGTTGTAAATTTAGGGGCACTTTTTCGTGGTTCTGGAAGCAGTTCTGTTGGTCCAGTGATACTGGAACTTCCCTTAAATAAGATAAGAAGAACTTTGATGAGGACCAAATCAATTGATCAAAACAAAGTTCAAGACTCATGGATATAGTATCAGTCAAATTGGTCTTCGAGTGTGAAGCAGGGGTATGCGTGTAGTCCGTTGCATGTATACTTCGGCATCACTGCCTGATTCCTAGTCTTTTGGTGGGCTTTCATCGAATTTTGGTGTTCCGTGTAATTGCGACACCTCTTTGTATTTTTTTTCCCTTTTGTCCGCGAGATTGTGGTGCTTCTTGCATTTGCGCGACGTGAATAAATTTGCCAATTAAAAAAAAAGTCAAATTGGTCTTCAAGTGGCTGTAGTTATTTACTCTCCTTTGCAAGTGCCTGTAGTTATTTACTCTCTTTTGCAAATATATATTCAAAAGATATGTGCAACTTTTGGAATTTACATATTTCTGTCATCATGCTCTTTCTGTAAGTATTTCCTGGATTTAAAGAGAAGCCATTTAGATTCTAATATACATTCATATTAACACTTCATTAGAGTTAATTTTGATCGATGGTCCTAGCGCAAATTACATGACTCGTAATTTTTTATTGAGATTTGAGGTTAAAGTTGAAGAAACACAAGTGGTCCTTTAAGTTTTTTTGTCTTTTGGTTCATTTGATTTAAACTATCGAACTGAACTGTATTGTTCGTTGAACTTAAATCGAGTCGAGTTTGAATTGAAAAAAAAATAGTTTGTGACAAACTCGAGTTGAGTTTTGAAGTCAACCCAACTCTTATCAAGTCGAGCTGAATTGAACCAAGTTCTACTCAGACCGACTCATTTCCATCCTAAGTTTTGCTATGGACACACGTATTTGTTTTCGTGCCATTCCTTTGATATTAATCTTGGTGGCTGAGAGCTGGCTGACATAACCAAGACTGAAACAATTAGATGTCAATTGCTACATTTCCTTTGATGGATTGGTCTTTTATGTTGATGATTTGATACCTTGGATTCAATTTTATAAAGGTAAACAACCATTTTGGTCTATGAATGTGTGAGACGCTTTCAGTACAGTTCCTAAATGTATCGAAATTGTAAATACATCTTCAAGTGTGTCTTTACTTAGTCATTTTGGTCCTCAAATGTGTTCTCGTTAATCAATTTAGTCTATAAACTTACAAACAAAAGAGACACTTGGGGATGTATTTGCAATTTTGATATATTCAGGGACTATAATGACAGTGCATCACACATTTAGGGATTATCCATTTTATAATGTTTTTACTATAGAAGACCTTTACTAGATTATGGCTTTTATAAGAAAATAAAAATACCATCACAAAGATAGCACGTTCGGTATTGATCTTGTTGCCATTTTTTTACTTTGCAACATTGAATAAGAAATCAAAATTGACTTAATTAGTTCCATTGTGCTAAAAGTGTAGAAAATATGGTCACTACTTAGAGATGGCATGGTTTTCTGCTGATTAAAGTGTCTTTATAGCTATTCTGACCGTTTGTTCTATATAACTATACAGCTTCCACGGTTGAATACTATGTTGGTTAGGGGGAAGAAACTAATGGCCCTGTTTGTTAAGGGATATGTTTTTTGTGTCACTAAACTTAACATTCTGTACACTTTGATTTGCTTGCATTTTGTGTTAGTAATACCGACAATTTCTCCTCTTTCTTTGTAAAAATAAGTTTCTCATTCATCAGAATATCTTGCTTAGTTGCTAATTGAAGTTCCTTTTAAGTGATGCAGATTGATGTGCTCGAGGTTAATGGAAACTACTATGGTATGAGCTTTTTTTATTTTGTGTATAGCATTAGCATCTTATGATATAACTTTAAAATTTGCTCATACATATATCTATAAACAATAAAAACAAAAAGTTGAAGGACTTGAAATGCCTTCTTTCTTACGGTTACAGGAAACTCGCTATATCTATAATCGTTGGTGGTTTGTAGGTTTCTTTGGCTGTCACCGGTATGAGGCTCATCAGCAACTTGGACTCTCCAGTCCCCACCATACACTGCAAAATACAGCGTGGTACGAATATGCATCATATGCGCTAAACTATTACAATTAGCGGTTCTATCTTCCAACCAATGACAGGAGTACTCTCTGTTGCTTCTGCAAGGCATAATAGTGATTGCAGTTTGATCATATTATAGATGATAAATTGTGTATAAATGCATAGATGAAGATGCACAATAGCACATGTATCATTGTTTGATTGATAAGATAAGAAAGCCTCTAATGAGTCAATGATCAAAACAAAGTTCAAGAACTCATGGTCATGGATAGTATTAGTCAAATTGGTATTCAAGTGTTGTAATCACTTGCTCTCTCTTTTGCATATTTTTATTCAAAATCTATGTATGACTTTTGGAGTTTATATATTTCTCTATGTTGTATACAAGTCTAGCATGATTTAAAGAGAAGCCCTTAAGGCTTAAGGTTCCTAATATTCATTTTTGTTAGCTCTTTATTAGATTTTTTTTTAGGATCTTAACTATGAATACTTATAAAGCAATGGCAAGTCACATACAATCATGGACAATGGTGATAATTTGATAAAATAAAAGTGATCATATGTAATTACATGTGTGAGTATTCGGTTGGTGTTAGACATAACTTTAATCTCACACATCCTTGTTAGATAGTTGGATTGGATACACATATTTAATTTTCTGTAATTTTCGTTGATATTAATCTTTAGGCTAGAAAATTTAATTGTAAAATAGTTATTGTCATTTTTAACTTATAAATTTCTCTTTCAAAAAAAATTTAAAAGAAAAAAAACTGAAAATCTTATATATTTTTTTGTGAATTTGAAAATCATATATATTCAACATAGTTTAGATGATTAATAAAGGTTATTTAGATGATTAATAAAGGTTAGTGATGTTTAAAATCAAGGTTAATTATATTCAATTGATAGTTATGAGTTGCTGCATTTTATAATATTTATAAATCATCTACTCATCCTAACTAACCACATGCTTGCTTGAACTATGTTAACTATCTGATTTTTGTTGAAATTTTACGCGGGTAAACAAAAATAAAAAACAGTAACTTTATGGTTGGAAGAGTAAAAATGCCAACGTGGCAAGGGGCGTTTCTGTCTTTTTAAATGAAAGGGAGTAACGATTTCTTCAACAATCTTTCATTTCCCGCTAAATTTCAAGTTCAACAACGGCGTCGTTACTCTTTCTTGCTTCGTCTTTCATTATCTTCTTCTTTTCTTTCTCCTCCGCTCTTCCTCGCCAAACCATTTTCGACGCTGCCGACATTCTCTACTACTCAGGCTTCGACTCCATGTCCCTAACTCTTGAAATCGCCGAAAGTCTTCTAGAACACTCACCTTCCGCCACCATCTTCGCACCCTCCGATTCAGCATTCAAGAAATCTGGTCAACCATCACTCGATCTTCTTCGCTTTCACTTCGTCATGTTACCGCTCCCGCAGCAAAGCCTCCGGCGTCTTCCCGCTGGCACTAAGCTTCCAACGATGCTCACCGGTCAGTCGCTAACCGTCACTACCTCTTCCTCCGATCGCGTGACATCTGTTAACAATATCAAAATCATTGGATCGCCGATATATGACAACGGAGTTCTCTTTGTTTACGGAATCGATAGGTTCTTGGATCCTAGTTTTCAGTACACTGGTCCTAATCAGAAACCTAATTCAAATTCCAATTCATCGTTTCTCTCAATGCAACTCTACGGTGACATATACCAGAACGGAATAACGGTGTTTACTCCGGCGGATGAGATGGTGATGAACCTTATCGGTGATTTCGAAGACCATCATTGGCTCTTTCGTCGCGACGTGGTGCCTTACAAGTTTATCTGGAACGACGTCGTGCAGAACAATGCAGTGCAAGATAATGATAGTGTAGTTGCGGATCCTGGTGAATTTTGAAGTTGCTTTTAAGTGCTTCTGTTAATTTTGAAGTTGCTTTTAAGTGCTTCTGTTAATTTTTCATTACTGTATATGTTTCTGCTTTTAAGTGATTCAAATCATCTAAGTTTTTTTTAAAACTTGTCTTGGTCTCTGGATGGTTGGATCTGAATCTTGCTATATTGGATTTGAATCCGTCTTCAAAATAAGGATCTGATTAAACATGTTAATTACATCAATATGGTTCTTACATGCTTTTCTTCTCTTATCTCTCTACCTATCTATTATCAAACCCTTTTTTATATAGAAATTTATCTATTTTTTCAAAAGAGAGGTTTGAAAAGAATTTCCAAGAAATGAGTTTAACAAAAGTACAATGCAAACCCCTCATTTCGTGTTTTATTGTAAATTTATCATTATGTTAAAAACATCAAAGTCGGATTAGAAAATGGGATCATAGAAATTACAAACAAGTTAATTATTTAGTTAAGCATAGCAAATATATAATTTAATATATATGCATAAGCATATAATTTTAATTTTTAAAAAAAAGCCATAAGTATACACTTACTTAATTAATAGAGATAAACTTGGACAATCCCACGTACATATTTAAGCAATAGAGATTAATTATTGAGTCAGAAACGTCAAACTCAAATAAAAGAGCATATAAATTAAAATTACAATGCTCTTGCTCCAATATTCCTTGGCTCACTTTTTGGTCCATCTTTCCAAGCCACAAAACTCTAAGTAATAACAATATAAAACAATATAAAAAGGGAAGTTAGAAAATAAGCTTTCAGGATTTACAATACTCCTTAACTAAATAAATAGAATACTATGCATTAGACATTGTATCATAAACCCTAAACAAAACGTATAAAATCCTAAAAAAATACACATAAAATCCTAACCTTTTCTTTCTTGCTATCGGTAACTCTCGCTAAAACATGATGGAAACATGTTAGTGAAATTCCATGTTTAAAAATCAATGAAACAATTTAACAACTCATTGTCGTAACACCTTCTTATCTCGTCTCCATACTGTTTTTAAGAAAATAAATGTAGAAAATTGTAAAAGATAAACCAAAATTAAATGATATTGCAATCTACCACTACCTGATATCAATATCAAATTAAACGTTGTCCATAAATATTATTGTTTATTTTTCTTCAGGGAAATACTATTGTTTTTTTATTTTTTGAATAATTACTATTGTTTTTTATTACGTTCATTGAATTGCAACATTATAATAAATACTAAAAAGCCAAAAAAATTAACTCGAAGGACTTGGTCTAATGGTAAAACGACATGACTTAAATATGAAAGTCACGAGTTCAAATGTCATTGGTGATTTTAAAAGGAGGTAAATGTAAATATTTATAAGCGTTCTTTATACTTGAAAGTCTTTTTCACCTTAAATTGGATGATCATCACACTACCTTATTGAAATGCATCTATCTCTTATGCGCTGTGAGGATATGTCTCCTTAATTGAAATACATCTATCTCTCATGCGCTATGAGATAAATTAATAAGTGTGCTATTTTTTAGCGTGTTCAATTAGTTGATAATATTTATCTTATGCTTCAAAACTTACTTGTAGTAACCGATAGATGTTTGATACACAATTGTATCCAAAAGCTTCTAGTGCTTAATAACATTCCCTTGTTGATACACAATTGTATATCATTTTGATTTGTTCAAAAAAAACATTCCCTTGTTAATATAAAAAAAAAAATTACTATTTTTCAAATTATAATTTCTTTTACGAATTAATTTATTTTAGGAGAAAAAGTGAAAAACTTGAATTGGGGAAAAATAAGAGTTAGAACAACATAAAGGAAATGACAATGTTAACCCTAAGAATAGACACTACAATATATACAAGTGAAAAACAGTGAACTATTAACATTGGGGTTTGAGAAAAGGGTTTTAAGAACCCACATTTCTTCTCCGAATTCATCTTTCTCCTCAACAATGGAAGGCGCGTCATACGCACGCATGCCGCGCGTGAAAATCCGTGAACTCAAAGACGACTACATGAAGTTCGAGCTTCGCGACACTGACGCCAGCGTCGCCAACGCGCTACGGCGCGTGATGATCTCCGAAGTCCCAACCGTCGCCATCGACCTTGTTGAAATCGAAGTGAACTCTTCTGTTCTCAACGACGAGTTCATCGCTCACAGACTCGGTCTCATTCCACTCACAAGCGAACGTGCCATGGCCATGCGGTTCTCACGTGACTGTGATGCTTGTGATGGTGATGGACAGTGTGAGTATTGTTCAGTTGAGTTTCATCTTAGGGTTAAGTGTATAACGGATCAGACGCTTGATGTCAGTAGTAAGGATCTTATTAGCTCCGATCATACCGTTACTCCGGTGGATGTTCCTGGTGGCGATGCTTCTTCTGAATCTGATGGAAGGTTCGGTTTCTATTTTTTTTTTACCCTAATGAGGAAAAAAATCAGTTTTTTATAATGGGTTTTCTTAGATTTCAACTGGGTATTTGTGCTTTGTCGTTTTTGTTTTTGTTTTTTAATGTGATTGTGTGCATGGGTTTAGATTTAGGGCAAAATAATGTTGAAAACGAACAGTTTTGTTTTAGGCCCTTTGGAAGTGTTTATAGCATAATTGCTTATGTATAAGCTATTTCTATAACGAGGTAAAATAAAGCTGTTTTGATATAACTATAAGCTAGACGCTATCGTAGAGAGTTTATCGAAATAAGCTGAAAACAGCTTATGGATATGTCATAAGCTCTCTCAAACAGCCTCAGACATGCTTAGCTTGGTAGATAAGCTCAAATAAACCAATACAAACATGCCCTTATTCTCATTTTGGTTTGATGTTTTCAAATAGCTCTCTTTTGTTTTCAAATGTGACATGCATGGTTTTTGTTCTGGAGCAAAATATTTTTGAGAACAAACAGTTATGTTTTAGGACCTTTGGGTAAACAGCTTACTTAAGAGCTTATAGCAAATGTGCTTATGTATAAACTATGTCTATAAAAAAGACCCTGTGGGTAAACAGCATAATTTCAAGCTTACTGCAAGCTGCCTATGAATAAGCTATGCGTATAACAAGGCCCTTTGGGTAAACAGCCTAGTTACGAGCTTATAGCAAAAGTGTTTATGTTTAAGCTATGCCTATAACAAAAGGTTAGATAAACTCAAATTGTTTCCATTAAGCTGTAAGCTGTTTTCACAAGTTACCATGAAAAGATACCCTGGGAAGCTTATGGAAAGCTGTTTCTATAAGCTCTTTCAAAAAGTGTCACAATCACAAATGTTTATGCAGTAGAAAAGTTCAAAGCAACCAATCCAAACATACCTTTAATCTCATTTAGATGGTTTTTTTACTTCCATTTTCATTGATGCTGAGTGAGATTTAATGTTGGGTTTAATCGGAGGATATGTATGATTTGAGTTTTTGTTTGTGCTGAATGTAGGGGGATTATCATTGTGAAGTTGAGGAGAGGTCAGGAGCTGAGGTTGAGAGCGATTGCTAGGAAGGGGATCGGGAAGGATCATGCCAAATGGTCACCAGCTGCAACTGTTACTTTCATGTACGAACCAGACATTCACATCAATGAGGATTTGATGGAGTCTTTGACACTTGAGGAGAAAAAGGAGTGGGTGGATAGTAGTCCTACTCGTGTCTTTGATATTGATCCTGTCACACAGCAGGTTTGCCTATTCTCATTCGCTTTTTAGGATTTTGGATATGCACATTTCACCGATTTCATATGTAGTGCCAGCGTTACTGTCATCTGATACTTAGTTATGCACTTTGAATTTCTAACTTTCCCAATACTTGCCTTTCTGTCTTTCGGTTGTGTTTAAATTGTTGTTTGATCATTGATGCATGTATTTATTTTTGAAATTATCTTAACATGTGCAAAATGTTTATTAATTATGCTCAATTTTTTGTTATATTTGATAATAATGAATATTATGTGATTCACTTGAACCTTTTGAGTTGAATTAGAGTGGATAATGCAATTAGAGGTGTGTGTCCTCTTTCTGTGGTCAATGATGGACATTAGTGATTTGGTGGTTCTTCTTGTAGGCAAAGTAAACTTTACTCTCTGATGATCTATACTTCACATTCTTTCTAGAAGGTGCTTACAAACAATCCCAAATAGAGGCGTGGAGCGGGTGGCCCATAAAATACTACATCAGGATAGTGGGATGACCATTATGTGTGTGTGTGTGGGGGGGGACTAATGAAAATACAAAAAAATTAGGGTTGGAAAAATAGAAAGTGGGCCTTCTCCCTGAAACCATGGCCAGAGTTTGGTAGTGGCCACCAGCCGCAATGAGCCACAGCACTGTCGTAGTGCCTGGTTAGTAATTGTTTGATCTTAGGAGAGACATAATTTAAGATAACATTTGTGAGGGATTTAAGGTAAGTAGAAAAAGTAAAAACAGTGCTAGAATGAATGTCGGGGATTTTGTAATACTTGGCAATTGGCATGTCCCAAGCTACCAATTTCATAATGATTCTTAGGCTTTAAAGGAAGCTACAGTAAATGATGTTAATATCTGGATTTAATATCCTGCTTATGATGGTTCTATAGCTTGTCCAGCATCATTCATCTGCAGAATATTTTGATCCTCATTTCTGCTGAAGCAATGCTTATAAAGAGTTCTTGAAATTGATATCTGATCGATGCCGAGTCTGTCAACCACTAAGTGTTTACATGCTTTTATCTTTTGTGCATTTTTGATAAATGGTACTTCAAATTCATTTTTAGGTTCTGTGTGATTTATTACTATGAATCCACTAGGTACTTTTATCTTGTGTTCTTGATCAAAGCTAAGTCAGTCAGCCACTAGGTTCTGTTTGATTTGTTACTGTGAATCCTTTATGTATTGTTCCTTAAAAATTTCATTGTGACTTGACCGCTTACGGTGATTTATTGTACTGATTTTTTTGTATTCATTAGGTGATGGTAGTTGACCCTGAGGCATATAGTTATGATGACGAGGTCATCAAGAAAGCAGAAGCAATGGGAAAGCCTGGGCTTATAGAAATAACTGCAAAGCAAGATAGCTTCATTTTCACGGTTGAATCTACCGGAGCAGTGAAAGCATCTCAGTTATTGCTAAATTCCATTGAAATTCTCAAGCAAAAGCTGGATGCTGTGAGGCTATCTGAAGACACGGTAGAGGCTGATGATCAGTTTGGTGAGCTGGGTGCACATATGCGAGGTGGGTGATTTTGAAGGATTTGAGACGTGTTTCCCTGGAACTTGTTTTGTGTGTTGCATGTCGACAGTTGAAATATGTGGTTAACTCGTTGAACCTAAGATAATTTGCTACTGTGTTAGGTACTTGAAGATAAACTAGATCTAAGTTACTTGGCTTGCTAGAAACAGTGGTTAGCTTAACTCTTTGAATCAAATATGTGCTCACACTTAAAGTGATGGGTTTATTCAACTCAATTCAGTCACGATTAAGTTGAAACTTTGGTTATTAAAGTCACTTGTTGAACCATGTATATACAACTTAAATCCGTCAGATTTTATTTAGTTCAATCGACGTAAAAGCAACTCCAGTTCTTGGTTCATATTCGATTATAACATGTTTTTGGTGAGCATAATAACTAACAAATAGAGGATGTAGCATGTAAATATGGTTTTGGCATATGAAAATGTTTTTTTTTTCATTCATATATGTATTTGCCGTAAAAAATTGTAAAAAAACGATACAAAATCACTGTAGATAGTTAATAATGAGGCTTTTGTCGGAAAGAATGTAAATAGAAGTTATTAAACTATGACTTGGTAGTACGATCTATGTATCACTGTTTGTCATTCAAGTTATAAGAAATTAACAATTAGTCTCTCTTAAATAAAATACAGTATAGTCTCTCAAATTACCAAATATTAATTTAGAGTACAACCTATAACTGTTTGACCTATAACTGTGTAATTGTACACAGAAAACGTCTCCAGAAAAACTTTTGTTAATCAAGTGGCATTTTTTTGTTATAAGGATTATATTTGCATTTTTAAAATAAAATAGTTATAGGATAAGCACTTACTGAATAATACTCAATCAAGCTGTTAAAATAGGTATAGGATAAGCACTTATTGAATAATACTCAATCAAGCTGTTCACACAAACAACTCCAAAAAAAGCTGCTGTTACTCAAGCGGCATTTTTTGTTCTCTAAAGAGAATTATAGTTGCATTAATTTTTGACAAAAAGTGTTTACAATTTTTAAAGTTGCTTTATTAAAATGTTTGCAATTTTTATGCTGTAGAAAAATGTCTACAATTTTTATACCTGCTCTGGAAAATTAAGGTTGAAAGAGAATGCATTTAGAAATGTTTATTTCTTGTACTTTAATATAAATTATTTATATTTAAAAAGGTTGTATAAAAATAATATATAGATTTCGCTATATGCAATACAAATTGCACAATAGTGTCCATAGGACTTGACCCAGAGACTTACAGAAAATAAAATATCAAGGTAAATGAGCAAGAGTAAAATAAAATATAAAAACCTGGTTCTAACTAAAACAGCAGGGACTTCATATGGCATTGATTTAAACTATCCAGGGACTACAAAAGCACGCTTCAGGGTGATATACATCTTGAAAATTTTATGGACAACTGATCACTAGAAAGATGTGAATAATTTACCAGCTCAGTTGGGTATTTCAAACTTACTACTTGTATGCTAATGGACCAGATCTAGATACTGCAAATCTAGGAAGTGGACTGGGTCCAGTACTGCCAGAATTTGAGCTTTCAACAGATTTAACCTTATGTCGGCCAGCACCATAATCCAAAGGCCCAGATCGACGGGTGTTCCTTATGCTGCTAATATCAGCGTCATAGAGGTGATCTTGGCTATGTGATGATGATCCTTTGAAGTATCCTGAATCATTGCCATAATACGGTGGTGTGGAGTCCCCACGGGGATGCCTCAAGACAGGAGAAGCATGTGCTAGCAATGCAGGTGATTGTCGGGGTGATGCGTTCATTATTGCCAATGGAGTTGATGGAGTATCGGCATAGTATTGACTGTAGACTGAACGGAGAATGGCATACGGAACATGAGTTTCCAATGAGCTTCGCGGAAGGTATGGTGAAATCTCACAAAGTTGGTCTAGAAAGATAAGTTGTGCTACAAGATGAGATCTGTGCATAAATCCAAATATAAAACATTTTAGAAAACTGCAGAATGAAAGACTAATGTTTCAGATAAAACAGCAATGATGCAGAGCTGCAGGTGAATTCTGCCTCGAATAAATGGCACTATCTTACCTAATTAGTATGTGTGGTATTCTCTCTCACAAAATAAACAGATATGATTCAAGCAAAATCGTACATAGGTACCTATGTGTTTCACTCCAAGAATCCAGTATCATCTCTGCAGAGAGTTTCACGAATAACTGCAGCGTGGAGTTGATGCTTGCTTCAGCTGACATATGACCCGATAATTCAGGATCCATTCCCTCGCTGGCATGCCCATTGCTTAAAGACTGTCGATGCTGATGTTCACGTTCCAACCTCACAAACTCACTTCCAGCAACCACCGCTGATATGCACCTGCCCGGTATTACATGGTTAGAGTGAGACAAATACTACCAAATATTATTGTACAATGAAATATTTCCAACTCCCATATAATTACTAGATAGTGGTGAATCCAATGACATGTGCCAAATTATAACCATGCAAAAAAAACTTTCAAATCGCTGTAAAGCATTATGCTCCATTATGTTCAAAGAATAAGGAATTTCAGCTAAAACTTAACTATACTGACCTTGCCAAACAATGGATATTGTTACTAAAACCCTCTGTGTCAACATTAAATGCCGTGGTGGACCAGATATTCGATGTCATGAATGTCGCAAATAAGTATGGTAACAAACTCCAGGAACCATCACTTGCACCACCAACATCCTCTAAAATTGATCTTACCCAAATGGAATCATGATCATTTACAACACCTGCCGTATTTGCCACTGTTCTCATTCTCTTGATCTCTTCCTTTTCTGGTACTCCGTCAGGTAGATGGTTAACTACCCCAGTTAGCAGTGAATGTATCAAGGGAGCGCCTTCTTCAAGTATGGCACCAGAAGCCTCAGATAGCAGTCGATCAAAAGCCAGGGCCAGGCCAGCCTGAATACAAAAATCTATCACAGTTTCCAGATCAACTATTTGCTTCATAGAAGCTTCTCTTTCAATTCTATCACCAGCATGAAGACTAGAAGCAACTGCTTCTAGCACATCACGATTTGATCTCAATGAAGTGTCAATGCAATTTAAAAGTGCAGCAGTGTGCTCTTTAAGCATTCTGTCTAGCCTGTCTACTCCATAGCCACCAAAAATACGTACAAAAGCCTGCAGTTCACTTAGATCTGTGACAGATTCTGCAAAATATCCACCAACAGGCCTTGTACTCCTGAAGCATTTATGAATTGGAACAAACAATATCCCAGCACCTGATACATCCTTGATTATGTTTTCGATATACCAATTGCATACAGATTCAGTGGCCGATCCTGTAAGTTGGTCTGTTGGCTTCTCAAACAAGTGCAGTGAAGAAACTGGTCCCGAAAAGGCTTCTGAAAGCAAAACTTCACGAATACCCTGAGTAATGTCCATGCTGATGTGCTGCTCTGCAAGATGCACAATGCTAACATGTCTCCGGATTAGTGATTCCAGAACAGAAGGACGCTGAAGATCATTATCAGTTTTCAGTACACCAAGCAACCTTCTTCTGAAATTGCCAAGAATGCATTCTCTCATGTACTGCACAAATAGCTTAAGGTGTTAAAATGATAGCAGTAGGATTGATGTTTGGTTCTGAAACAATACAATTTGATAAAGTAGGAGTGACATATGGGTTGATCTATTACTAGATGACCCGGTGTCGGATTTGGATCCTCTGTGTGAGGGATGCTCGTTAAGAGTTAAGTGCAGCGTTGATTATAATGATAAAATCAATAACTTCAAGTATGTAAGCTAAAGTGAAAGTTGTAATCACTTTGACCTTCTCCCCACTTCAGAGGATGTAACTTCAAATAGATTATAATTAAAGTGTGATAAATACAGGCAAATATTTATTCATTTATCTGTTTATTTATGTATTATTACTTCAATCTAGACACTTATTATATACAAGTTTCTTCCACTCACAAGTCTGCACGTGTGTTGATAGAGGAATTATAACTTCATTTACATTTTTTTTAAACAAAAAATGCCAGAATTATCATTCTTGTTGTTAAAAGAAGGGGAAGGTGAATCCCTTCAATACCCGGCATCCAATGACAACTAGAACCAGAATATATAGCGATTTGGCCAAAATTTAGATCCATTACAATTCATTGCACTACAGAACATAATTTGGCTAAAAAGACAAAGATCCATCCCTAACCTCTCTCAGAACAAAGACGTGGTTTAAAACACATATGGGCTCCATATCATTTAAAACTGAGCACAAATTGGTCAACCTCTGCATTGCAGCTTCTAACCTGTCATTTTAAAGAGCGGGGTCATTAAAAAGCAATAATTATGTTATTACACATACAATTAGCATGAGATGAGTATGACATACATTTTGATAGAACTATTATTTTCAGGAAAGCTTTCATGTCCAGGTAAAGGAAAGCCAGCAGTCCCTTTTGGAGATTTATATGATGGAATAGACACTCTTGATGCATAATTAAGATATGAAGCCGCTTGCTCTGGAAGAAGCTGATGAAACCTCAAGGTTAGTTTTCAGAAATGGAGCTGACGTAGTGACGTGTTTATCAAAAGTATTTACCTGATTTTCCAGGGCACCAAATCCTCCTTCAGAGTCAAGAATATTAATTAATCCTTCCAATCCCCCCATGATGGATTCTATTAGAGATTCAACATAGAGAACCGCATCCCTGCCAAATTTTGTAACCTGCTTGGAAATTCAAAATACAGTGACTAAATATAAACAAAAATAAAAGATTGAAATATTTTGCAGATTAAGTCTTCAAGTTAAACAAAATAGCAAAGCATCACAATAAAAAGAAAGCAAAATATAGCTCCATCACAATGTGCAGTTGGTGGCTTTGGAACTTTGGTCAGCATTAGACGATTCAGAGTATAAAACAGCTGGGGTGGATTTGTTTGTACCTCTTCTGGAACAACGGGAGATGCACACTCTGGAAAACTACTGGCAATCCCAAGCCATGCACAGCAATGTTGAGGACGCCCTTCTGGACCAAACATAGTGTTTCTAAAAACCTATTATAGGAACATAATTTTGGTTTTAAAATGAAAAGAAATGATAAACAGAATTCAGAATTTGAAACATAAGTCTAAAGTCATAACACAGAACTAGCTATCATTCTAGAGACAATGGATTAGGTGAGGGTGGAGCAGGGAACTCACAGCTGTGAGGTGCTGGTGATAAAAGTACAGCTTCCTAAGACTACCATGCTTTGAAAGTAAGGATTCCAATTCATCAACGCATCTGCATCAAAATCATGATACCATTATTACCTCTTCAAATTTTTTTGCTTTTTTTAATAATATTGGAGAGAGAAAAATATTTTCAGGCAGCATTAGCTAAACTGTCAGGCTTTGGTAAATATTTTTAAACATGTTGCACATGACTAATGCATAATACAAACTATAACCTCAAAACCCAACACTATATGAAGGCCCACTTGCAGTAGCGTATATAAAAGAATTCCACGAAAGAAAGGAGGGTACAAGACATCCAACTAGAACACAGAAAGACAAAGACCAGTCTCTACGAATATCTGGCAAACTAACAGTCTAAAGAAATCATACAGTCCCACGCACAAGAAGGCTATTAAATTAAATAAAAGGTAGAAAGCAAGAAATCTCCAGCAATAAGATCCTTGCAAAATTAAGTTCATCAGCAACTGCATAAATGTTTCAAATCTATTGATAGTTTAGCTGTTCGTCTAGGAGGTCTGGAGATAAATCAATGACCCTCAAGATCAAAACATGGAAATAGATTGACTAAGGGGAAGCCCCAGAAAATTGGGAATATTATGTTATTTCCTCCCAAAAACAAAAACCTAAGTCCCCTTTAGAGACAACAACAACAACAACCAAGCCTTATCCCACTAAGTGGGGTCGGCTATATGGATCAAATGACGCCATAGTGTTCTATCATAAACCAAATTTGGATCCAACTCATTGACCTCTAAATCCTTTCTAATGGTTTCTCTAATAGTTTTCCTAGGTCTTCCTCTACCTCTTTTAACTTGA